>Ga0209755_10000737_pt1 | contig 57527 bp, 52 predicted proteins | sample TergutCo191P1_FD_187301 | JGI IMG/M metagenome (GOLD analysis project Ga0209755, IMG submission 187301) | Cornitermes sp. P1 segment gut microbial communities from Petit-Saut dam, French Guiana - Co191P1 (SPAdes) (version 2) | ecosystem: Host-associated > Arthropoda: Insects > Digestive system...
GAGTGGCCCAACCGTGTTGGTAAAGGGCGGCGGCGCGGGGAGTGAGGCGCGCGGCTAGCGAAGTCATGCGATTAGTGACGCATGGCGGGGCTTGTGTCACCGTCGGGCTTGTGTAGCACAAGACCGACACAGACACTGCCGCGCCAAAGTCAATCATTGCATGATGAGCGTTAGCGCGCCCACTCCCCGCGCCGCCGCCCTTTACCAACACGGTTGGGCCACTCTCCTTTTAATGTGCACCCTACCCTGGACAAAATCTTAGGAAATGTGTTATTCTAGACCTGAAAAACGCCTACAGGGGGATGACATGATTTTCAGCTATTATCCAGGGTGCACGTTAAGTACGAAAGCAAAGGAAATGGATAATCACGCGCGGAAATGCGCGGAAGTTTTGGGCTTTAAATTAGAAGAGATTGAAGATTGGCAATGTTGCGGCGCGGTGTATCCGCTGGGCGCGGACGAGGTCGCGTCAAAGCTGTCGGCGGTGCGGTCACTTCATGCGGCGCGGGAAAAGGGCCGGGAGCTTGTGACGCTGTGCTCTGCGTGTTATCATGTTCTCAAGCGTGTGAATGAAGACATGCGCGACAAGGCTATGCAAAAAACAATACATACCTACGACGACACGCTGAATTACGGCGGTGAAACGAAAGTTCTTCACTTTATGGAAGTTTTGCGGGAATATGTAGGATTCGACAAATTGAAGGAAAAGGTTGTAAACCCGTTAAAAGGGCGCGAAATAGGCGCGTATTACGGGTGTATGTTGTTGCGCCCAAGCAGCATAATGGAATTTGACGACCCGGAGAACCCCCAGATTTTTGAGGAAATGCTAAAAGCCCTTGGGGCGAAAGTCGTTGAATTTCCGCGCCGGAATGAATGTTGCGGCGGATATATCTCCCTCAAGGAGAAGCAAAAATCACAGGAAATGGCCGGGGAAATCGTGGCCAACGCACATAAATGCGGCGCGAAGGAGCTTATAACCGCTTGCCCGCTGTGTCTTTATAATGTGGCAAAAACGCCGGATTCTAATATTTACTACTTTACGAAATTATTGGCGGAAGCCTTGGGGGTGGGGTCGTGAGTGCGAATGCTAAAGGTCTAAAGGCGGAGGAATTATTGCAAATTAGTGGCACGGATGTTCTAAAATGCATGAGTTGCGGAAGATGCAGTGCGTCCTGTCCCCATTCCGGCGATGCCATGCAGACTATGCCCCATCAATTTGTCGCGCTGTTAAAACGCGGCGAGGTTGAAAAGCTGACAAGCTCGGATTTTTTGTGGAAATGTTTGAGCTGTTTTACCTGCGTGGAGCGTTGCCCGCGTGGAGTGAAACCCGCCGCAATCGTGGAGGCCGCCCGCCTGATGGTAATTCGTCAGCAGGGCGAGGCGCATATCTCTGCCGGTGAAATTCCTGAATTATTAGACCCGGAACTGCCGCAACAACTGCTCGTCAGCGTGTTTCGGAAATACAAAGCGTAGTCGGGCTTTGCCTGACGGAGCGGCGGGGCTTGGGGCAGAGCCCCATTTAGAAAGGGGTAGCGATTTTGAAGAAAATCGGAGTGTTCGTCTGCCACTGCGGAACCAATATCGCGGGGGCGGTTGATATAAATGAAGTTGTGGAAAAGTCACTGCTTGAGCCGGGCGTGGTTCATGCGGCGGAATATCCCTATTTATGCTCGGAAGTTGGGCAGAATATCCTTATCAAGGCCGTGCAGGAAATGGGACTGACGGGCGTGGTCGTTAGCGCGTGTTCGCCGCGGATGCACGAGCCGACGTTCAGAAAGGCCGCGGCCAAGGCTGGCCTGAACCCGTACATGGTGGAAGTCGCCAATATCCGCGAACAATGCTCCTGGATACATAAAGACCGCCGGGAGGCTACAGAAAAAGCCCTGATTCTGACCCGTGCGGCCATCGCAAAGGTTCATTTGAATACGCCGCTTTTCCCCGGGGAAAGTGCGGTTACTAAGCGAGCTTTGGTAATCGGCGGCGGCATCGCGGGCATTCAAACCGCGTTGGACATCGCAGAGGCGGGTTTTCCCGTTGATATCGTGGAGTCCACCCCCAGCATCGGCGGCAAAATGGCCCAGCTTGACAAAACATTCCCCACGCTGGATTGCTCCGCCTGTATCCTCACGCCAAAAATGGTTGACGCCGCTTCCCACGAAAATATCACTTTGCATACCTATTCCGAAATCGAAAAAGTAGAGGGCTTCGTGGGGGATTTCACGATTACTATTCGCAAAAAGGCCCGGTACGTAGACATGAAAAAATGTACGGGTTGCGGCCTTTGTTATGAAAAATGCCCTGTGAAAAAAGCCCCCAGCGAGTTCGAGCAGGGTTTGATAAAACGCACGGCCATTTATACACCCTTTGCCCAAGCCGTGCCGAATGTCCCCGTAATCGACAAGGAGCAGTGCATTAAGCTTAAAACGGGAAAATGCGGCCTGTGCGAAAAGGTTTGCGCGCCAGAGGCAATTATTTTTGACCAGGAAGATGAGCTAATCACCGAAAAATACGGCGCGGTGGTAATCGCCACGGGTTATACTACGATTTCGCTGGAAAAATTCGGCGAATACGGTTATTCCAGCCCCGATGTGATTACCGGGCTGGAATTCGAGCGGCTAACCAATGCCGCAGGGCCTACCGGCGGGGATTTAATCCGTCTGTCCGACAAACGAAAGCCCAAAAGCGTTACATTTGTGCAATGCGTGGGCTCTCGCGGTACAACCAAGCGCGACAAGCCATATTGCTCAAAAATTTGCTGTATGTACACGGCAAAACATGCCATGCTAATAAGAGATAAATATCCGCATATCAACGTGAATGTACTATATATAGACGTGCGCACCCCCGGCAAGAATTTTGATGAATTCTACCGCCGCTCTGCCGAGGAATACGGCGTGAATTATATTAAGGGGCAGGTCGGCAAAATTGTTGACAATGGCGACCATTTGCAAGTACAGGCCGTGGATATGCTGGGAGCGCGCAAGCTGGATTTGAAAACGGATTTGGTAGTGCTTGCAACCGCCATCGAACCGGTGAAATCTGTAAGAAATATTGCCTCCATGCTGACCGCCAGCATCGACACCAATAATTTCATGACGGAAGCGCACCCGAAATTGCGCCCGGTGGAAAGCCCCACGGCGGGGGTATTTCTCTCTGGCGTGTGCCAAGGGCCAAAGGATATTCCCGAAACCGTGGCCCAGGCCGGCGCGACTGCCGCAAAGGTAATCGGCCTGCTGGTGAAGGATAAACTTTTGACCAACCCCTGCACCGCCATTTCCAATGAAAAGCTGTGCAATGGCTGTGCATTATGCGCGAAAGTTTGCCCCTATGGTGCGATTTCTTATGAGGCTGGCCCAAGCAAAAATGACAACGAAAGCGAAACGGCGTTTGTAAACAATGCCCTGTGTCAGGGTTGCGGCGCGTGTGCTGTGACATGTCCCTCCGGCGCGATGGATTTACAGGGCTTTTCCAATAAACAAATCATGGCGGAGGTGGACGCGATATGCAAGTAGATTTCAAACCGCTGGTAGTGGCCTTTTGTTGCAACTGGTGCTCCTACGCCGGGGCGGACTTGGCGGGAACCAGCCGCCTGCAATATCCCGCCGAGGTCAAAATCATAAAAGTGCCATGCTCTTGCCGCGTTAATCCGCTGTTTGTGCTTCGCGCATTCCAAAAGGGTGCGGATGGCGTAATCATCTGCGGCTGTCACCCCGGCGACTGCCATTACAGCACCGGAAATTATTATACCCGCAGACGAATCACGCTTTTATATTCTATGCTGGACTTCTTGGGTATCGAAAAGGGCCGCACTCATCTGGAATGGGTTTCGGCGGCAGAGGGCGTGAAATTCGCCACTGTAATGAATAAATTTGTCGGGCAAATTCACGAGCTGGGCGAAAATAAAAGGCTGGAGGATTGGCGATGCAAGAACTGATGAAAGCAAAAGCCAAGGAATTGCTGGCCGGAGGAATTGTTCAAAAAGTCCTTGCCTGGAAAAAAGGCGATTTTCCACAAAATCCCGCGCCCGCGTTTTTTGCGGATGAAAGCCAGCTTGACGAGATGGTATATGATAAATTTTGCGCCGCAAATTTGGCGAAATTCATGGTTGAGGCAAAAAAAGAAGACGGAAAAACATTGGTGTTTCTGCGCCCCTGCGACACCTACAGCTATAATCAATTGCTAAAGGAAAACCGTGTTTCCCGGGAAAAAGCTTATATTATAGGCGTGGGTTGCGAAGGTGTAGTAGCAGTCGAAGAAATGCAAGGAACCGGCCTTTTAGAAAGATGCCGCGTTTGTACGAAAATTAATCATGTAATCTATGATGAATTAATCGGCGCGGAGACCGTTAAGCGCGAAACCGATGATGCGGCGGCGCGTTTTGACCGCGTGGAAGAAGTCGAAAAAATGACTTCTGATGAAAGATATGCTTTCTGGCAGAATCAGCTTTCCAAGTGCATTCGTTGCAATGCCTGCCGGAATGCCTGCCCGTCCTGTAGCTGTAAAAAATGCGTCTTTGATGGCGATAGTTATGATACGGAGCAGAAAGCCAATGCCTCGTCCTTCGAAGAGCAAATGTTTCATATTATCCGCGCTTATCACGTAGCCGGGCGTTGCACCGATTGCGGCGAATGCGCCCGGGTGTGCCCCCAGGGAATTGAGTTGAATTTGCTTAACCGCAAATTTATCAAGGACATCAACGAGCTTTATGGCGAATTCCAAGCCGGCGCAGACATTGAGGCTCTTGGCCCTCTAACGGATTTTAATATCGACCAAGACCCCGAGCCATCAAGCTTTTAGGAGGAAAACATGTATGCGCTAGATGGCAAACATTTTGATTGGGATAGAGACAAAAACATACTGGAGCATTCACAAGATGAAGATAAGTTCATAAATAATAGGCAAAAGCCGAAGACTTCGCTTGAGGGTGGAAATAACGCATAGCCCGAAGGTTTCACGCAGTTAGAAAACTGGACTGTGCGGCTATAACTATGCTACTATTATGGTTGACTTTGAAGCTAAATTCTCTTGAACGGCTTCTTCAAATATACAGGAGGAATGGAAATGAAAAAAATATTGCATGGTATATGCATTTTGTTTCTCGTTGTTTCATTGGTTACAGGATTTGCTGGTTGTGGCTTCGGAGCATCTAACGAAAATGGCGATGGCGTAGAAAACGATAAAACGGATGGCTATTATACTGAGGACAATGAGCAAAACAGCACTACCGAACCTTCAACACCTGCACCAACAATTCTGGTTGTTGATTTCGACATCCCTGATTATATAACTATTCAAGGAACGCAATTCAGCACATCTCTGACAGAAATTCCGCAATTCGAGTTGATGTTCGATTTAACGCAAGATGACCTTGCGCAGTTCCGCTACATGGTGAATTTAACGCACATTGGCTTTTTCAGTACACAAGTTACAGACCTTTCGCCACTGGCTGGATTAACGAATTTGCGGAACTTGGGCATAAGCAATTCGCCCGTTAGTGATTTAAGCCCTATTGCGGGCTTAAATTTAACCCATTTCAGCGGTAGCAACAATCAAATAAGCGACATTTCTCCACTTGCCAATATGGATTTAGAGTGGTTGCATTTAGAAAACAACCAAATATACGATATATCGCCATTGGCTAACATGACACGCATGAGATATCTTAGCTTGGATGGCAATTATATAAGTGATATTTCGGCGGTGGCAGGAATGACCAATTTATCTATATTGAATTTTGGCAGGACTCGCACTCATTCGGCTGGAAATCAAATAACCGATATTTCGCCGCTTGTAGGATTAACTAACTTGAATATGCTTTATCTTGCCAACAATCAAATTAGCGATTTATCTCCACTGGCTAATATGACAACTCTGATAAGGTTGGAATTGTACAACAATCAAATCAGCGATATATCGCCACTGGCTAACTTGACCAACTTGGAAATTTTACAAATTGGCGACAACCAAATTAGCGATTTATCTCCATTGAGTGTAGCAAATTTGCCAAATATATGGGGCATATTTGCACCACGTAACCAAATTGACGACCTTTCACCGCTGTCAAACTTAACGGGAATATCCGCCATAAACTTTAACTACAACCAAATCAGCGACCTTTCCCCGCTTTCAGAGCTAAGTAATTTAAGGAACATACGCCTACGCAGTAACCAAATCAACGATTTAACGCCGCTGCTGAATATGATGCCAGATATGATAACGCTACATCTAGCCAGCAATCAAATTACCGATGTGTCGCCATTGATGTACGCAACGTCTGAACCAGCCGTGTTATGGCTATTACTACAAGAAAACCCGATAACCGATTGGTGGCCTTTAAACCATGTGGTCAGTGTTGGTGGTCGACCGTATGGGGATTATACTATGTGGCCTTACTGGTAGAGATGCTGTCGAGATGGACTGCGTTAAAACGGCGTGGTAGAAAATAAGTATTGTCTTTAATGAGTAAATGCATGTACCATAACTTGTGGTGGTACATAAGTGCACCCTTAGGGTTGTGTGGGCTTAGGCAGTGATTTATTCATCCAGTTTAGCATTATTTCCACCCTTCACAGACTACATCTTAAGAGTAATATCTGCTCGCGAAGCAAATCAAGAGGAAACAATACGTTTATTATTATACATCAAGGAAAATTATAACTTGCCCTGCTCCCCCAATGTGTGGGATTGCATATATGAGTGATAACATTGAAAGAAGCCGGCATCAAACAGAAAGTGTAGTATGCTTTGGATTTAGGGGGTAACACACATGCTTGCAATAAAAAAAGAAAATCTGACGAAATTTTTTGATTTCCTAATGCAAAGTGGTCACGACGTTTACGCGCCGATTTGCGACGGCGAGTTGGTTAATTTCGAACGCTTCACCGACGCTAACGTTGATGGTTTAGACCTCGAAACCTTAAAAACTGTCCGTTCGCCAAAGGATTTCTTTTTTCCGCAGGTGGAGAATTTATTTGACGCGACTCAAGAGGGCAAGGCAATCCAGATTGAGGCCGCACCCGTGGTTGATAAGCCTTTTGTGATTTTCGGAATCCGCCCGTGCGATATTAAGGCTATACATATATTGGATAGCGTGTACTTGGCAGACCCGGTGGACAAATTTTATCAAGCGCGGCGGGAGCAAGGGGTGCTGATTTCCTTGGCTTGTGCGAATCCGCAACCTACCTGTTTTTGCAAGGCTTTTGGCATTGACGCCGCAAGCCCGGAGGCGGATATTGCGGCATGGCAAATCGGTGATACTATCCATTTGCAAGCCCAAAGTGAAAAGGGTGCGGAGCTATTAAAAAAGGTTTGTCCAAATCATCTAATTGAAGAAGTGGGCAACGACGGTGAGGCCGATATAAAAGCCCAGCAAAAGGAAATACGGGAAAAAATCGACACTCTCCCGTACTCTAACGGGCTTCCATTGGAAAAGCTTGTACCAAATCATCTACTTGAATTATTCGACGCCCCGCAGTGGGACGATTTGCATAAGACGTGCATAGCCTGCGGCACATGTACATTTATCTGCCCGACCTGTCAGTGCTATGACATAAAAGATTTTACCGCCGGTGCGAAAATCAAACGCTTCCGTTGCTGGGATTCATGTATGTATTCCGATTTTACGCAAATGGCCCACGGCAATCCGCGTCAAACGCAAAAAGAGCGGTTCCGCCAGCGTTTTATGCATAAACTTGTGTATTTTCCTGATAAAAATAATGGTGAATTTGCTTGTGTGGGATGCGGGCGATGTGTTGCAAAATGCCCGTCGTCGCTGAATATTATAAAAGTCATAAAAAGTTTTGGGGTGGACTCGAATGTGTGATATCCGCGATGAATTAATACCGCAAGTTGCCGTGATTACCGACATTCGGGTGGAGACGCCTGATGTAAAGACATTCAGCGTAACATTGCCCGATGGCAAAAAGGCTTTTGACCATATGCCCGGGCAATGCGCGATGCTGTCTGTGCCGGGGGTAGGTGAGGCAATGTTTTCCATTACATCCTCGCCTACGAATACTGATTGCATGGAATTCGCAATCAAGGCATGTGGAAAACTTACCGACTACCTGCATACGCTGGAGGTCGGCAGTCAAATCACCATTCGTGGGCCATATGGCCGCCCGTTCCCGGTGGATGATGTTTTAAAAGGGCAGAATCTCCTGTTTATTGCCGGGGGAATCGGCCTTGCGCCCGTGCGCTCGGTAATCAATTATGTGCTGGATAAGCGCGAGAATTACGGCGAAATTGACATTTTATATGGGGCGCGTTCGGCGGCGGACTTGGTTTTCAAAAGCGAGCTGGAAGGCCGTTACAAAGACGATATTTATCTCACAATTGACCGGGAGGAAGAGAACTGGGACGGTCATGTGGGTTTTGTGCCCGCATATTTGAAGGAAATCGGTTTCTCTACCGACAAAACCGCCATCGTCTGCGGCCCGCCTATTATGATAAAGTTTGTGCTTGCCGCCTTGCTGGAAATGGGTTTTAAAAAAGAACAGGTCTATACGACTTTGGAGCTTCGCATGAAATGCGGCTTTGGCAAATGTGGCCGCTGTAATATCGGCTCGAAATACGTTTGTAAGGATGGTCCGGTTTTCCGATGCGACGAACTGGACACCATACCGGATGAATATTAGGAGGGGATATATATGGAACTAGCAAAGGTTTATTTCGACGGAAAACCCTACGACGTGCCCGCCGAACTTACAATCATGACGGCGATGGAATACGCCGGATATCGCCTTGTGCGCGGGTGCGGATGCCGGCATGGTTTCTGCGGCGCGTGTGCGACGATTTACAGAATCGAGGGCAAATCGAAGGTGCATTTCGTGCTGGCCTGTCAACAAAAGGTTGAAGAGGGCATGTATGTGGCCTCGCTTCCGTTCTTCCCGCTGGATAAACGCACATACAATATGGAAGAAATCCGGCCAGACGACCAGATTATGATGCAATTCTTCCCGGAAATTTTCGGGTGCGTGGCCTGTAATTCCTGTACGAAGTCATGCTCGAAAAGTCTTAATACCATGCAATATATCGCCTATGCCAAACGCAACGACCTCAAACGCTGTGCCGAAACCTCCTTCGACTGCGTGGCCTGCGGCATTTGCTCTGCGCGATGCCCGGCCAATATTTCCCATTCGCTGGTGGGGCTTCTGGCGCGTCGCCTGTCGGCCAAATATCTCACACCAAAGGCCGAGCATACCCGCATTCGCACAGAGGCCATCAACGCAGGGGAATTCGATGCCGCCATCGACGACATGATAAAAATGCCCATGGAAGAAATTAAAAAGCTGTATGACACACGCGATATTGAGAAGTAGGAGGCCGCCCCATGTATTCTGCTAAAATGCTGGAATTAATCAAAACCGTGGAAGCCACGCGGGAAGAACGATATAAGAACGAGCCGAACCGCTTGACTGCGGACGAGAAGAAAGCCCTGCTTAACGGCTACCACCCGGACTATCAGGATTCCGGCTTTGGAACGATTCAAGTCGGGAAAAATAAAGGCGAAAAAGCCCCAATCGAGCTGGTGGAGCTTTTGCACGCCAACAGCCGCATCAAGGGCATAGAATTTGACTTTGACACGCCAAAATACGATGTTGATGTGTTAATCATCGGCGGTGGCGGCGCAGGTGCTTCTGCGGCAATTGAGGCTAAAAAGGCCGGAGCCAATGTAATGATTGCGACAAAACTGCGCATTGGCGACGCCAACAGCACCATGGCCGAGGGTGGAATTCAAGCCGCCGACAAGGAAAACGACTCGCCCCAACAGCATTATTTGGACAGCATGGGCGGCGGGCATTATGCCAACAAGCCCGAATTGCTAAGACGTCTGGTAATGGATGGCCCCGGCGCAATCTCCTGGCTGGAAAATTTAGGCGTCATGTTCGACAAAGAGCTGGACGGCACGATGCTTTCCGTTTCCGGCGGCGGAATCTCCCGCAAACGTCTCCATGCCTGTGCGGACTATACCGGCCTTGAAATCACCCGGGTTTTAATCAACGAAGTGCGCAACTTGGGCGTCCCAATCGCGGATTACACTGCCGCGTTGGAGCTGATTTTGGACGAAAACGGCAAGGTTGCCGGTGCGGTTCTTATGAATATGCTAACCGGGGAATATGTAGTTGCCAAGGCCAAAACCGTAATCATTTCCACCGGAGGCGCGGGCCGTATGCATTATCACGGCTTCCCCACGACCAATCACTACGGCGCGACCGCCGACGGCCTGATTATGGCTTATCGCGTGGGCGCGAGCCTTTTATATCAGGAGGCCATCCAGTATCATCCCACGGGCGTGGCCTATCCGACCCAACTTTTTGGCGCGTTGGTTACGGAAAAAGTGCGTTCCATCGGCGCGCAACTTGTTAATATCGACGGTACGGCCTTTGTCCACCCACTGGAAACCCGGGACGTGGTCAGTTCTGCCATAATTCGGGAATGTGGCGAGCGCGGCAAGGGTATCCCCACACCAAATGGCGCGGGTGTATGGCTGGACACCCCACTAATCGTGAAAAAATCTGGTGCGTCCATGATTGAGCAAAGCATCCCCGGCATTATGCATATGTTCCAAAACTATGGCATTGATATTAGAGAAGTCCCCATTTTAATGTACCCCACTTTCCATTATCAAAATGGCGGCATTGATATTGAAGCGGGCGGCAATACCAAGGAAATTGAGAATCTGTTCGTGGCTGGTGAGGCCATCGGCGGAATCCACGGCCGCAATCGTCTGTTGGGCAATTCCATGCTGGACGTAGTTGTTTTTGGCCGCCTAGCCGGAAAAGCCGCCGCTGAAAAGGCCGCCTCTGTGAACCTTGGCAAAATGAGCCTCAAACACATAGACGACTATGCCAAGACCCTAGAAGCCGCTGGCATCGAAAATGATATGGTTTCCCCCAAATTGTTGCCAGACTATGTAAGAGACCTGCATAAGGCGTATAATTAAAGCTTTGACCCAATAAAAAATAGCCTTGCATTTTAAGAAAATTTTGCAAGGCTATTTTTGAGAATTAAATGTTTTGGAGGCTTTCCATGCCAAGCTTAACGGTTGAAAGAGATACAGAGATACTGATAGATAATCAATTGAGAAATTTAGGATGGGATAACAATCCTACTTCAAAAGAACGCAATGTATATATACAAAGGGTAAAAAATCAAGAACAAAAGAAGTTGCTTGAGGGTAAGCGGCCTGATTATGTTTTGTATCCGTCGCAGTCAGGTGGCCCTTTAGCGGTCATAGAGGCAAAAAAGCCCGGGCAAAATATTTATGATGCAATGCGGCAAGGTTCTTTATATGCTGAAAAAATTGGAGCTCCTATTGTCTTTGCAACAGATGGAATATTTACAAAAACACTTCATTTAAAAACAAATGAACCACTTATATTAAATGGTGAAGAAATAGATGAACTGGTACGTGAATCGGTATTATTGAAATTTATTCACACTAATGAAGTAAGTACATTGAATAAAAAAGTCATTAAATCCAGGGGAGAATTAATTTCTATATTTGATACGGTGAACGATTTATTAAGAGAAGAGGGTTTGCAGCAGGGGTTGGAAAGATTTACGGAATTTTCTAATATGCTTTTTCTAAAAGTTTTAAGTGAGATTGAAGATGCAAAAGAACAACATGGCGAAAAATCAAAAATAAACAGAGTCTATCGCTGGGATTATTTTAAGAATAAATCAGGCGCAGAACTTTTAAGTTATGTAAGTGACACTGTTCTAAAGTGGTTTTCAATGGAATATCAAGACGAGAATATTTTTCAGCCCCTTCAAATAGAGCATCCTGATAATCTAAAGGAAATAATTACACTTCTTGATGATTTGCAATTAACGGACATTAATGCAGATATCAAAGGGGATGCATTTGAATACTTTATTAGAACATATAGTGCCAGCAATCCTTCGGACTTAGGGGAAATCTTTACACCCAGACACATTGTCAAGACAATGGTTAAGCTGATAAACCCTCAAATTGGCGAAACAATTTACGACCCGTTTTGCGGCACCGGAGGTATGCTTATTGTTGCATTTAAACATATATTAGACAATATGCCCAGAAACGAGAGAAACATTGAATTTCTTAAAGAAGGTACGGTTTTTGGTTCTGATATTACAAAAACTGCTCATATTGCTAAAATGAATATGATTTTGACAGGGGACGGGCATAATAATATTACAAAAAGAGATAGCTTGGCAAATCCAATAGACGACAAATATGATATTGTCTTAACCAATATGCCATTTGCGCAGAAAACGCGGCATGGTGATAAATACACCATCCCCAACAGAAATGGTGACATTATTTGTCCGCAGCATTGTTTTAGAGCAGTAAAAGAAGGCGGAAAAATTGCAATGGTTGTACCTGATGGTTTTCTTACAAACGCAGGTAATAAATCATTTGAAGATACAAGAAAGTATTTACTAAGTAATGCAAATCTTGTGAACATCATTTCCCTGCCCAGAGGCTCATTTGAGCCTTATAACAGAGCAAAAGCCAGTATTTTATATTTTGAAGATGTAAAAAAGAACAAGACTGAAAAGCATTATTGGCATTTTGATGTAAAAAATGATGGCTACACATTAGATAAAAAACGTCAGAGAATTGAAGGGAGAAATGACCTTGAATTGGTTTTGTCTGAAAATGGCCTTGATAAACAAGACAAGGAATATTTAGCTTCAATAGGTATAGACAAAATATCAATTAACCATGTTAGACAAAACAAATACATTTTAAATGCTGCTCCGTATAGGACATATTTGTTTTATACTACGGATAAGCATACTTCGATGAAACTTTCAGAAATTTTCGAACCAACCGATGGCGAGCGAATTGGTGAAAAAAAAGATGCGCCAATTATGTCAATCACCATGAATCAAGGTCTAATTGACCAAAGTGAAAAATTTAAGAAAAGGATAGCAAGTCAAGATATATCTAATTATAAAAAGGTTAATATGAACGAATTGGTTGTAGGTTTTCCTGTTGATGAAGGGGTGCTAGGGTTTCAGCGAAAGTATCCGTATGCGGCTGTAAGCCCGGCATACACAATATGGCGGCTTAAAACACATACTATAGACCTGACATACCTAGAACTTCTTCTGCGGTCATCTAAAATGAGAAGTGTATATAGAATGGCAATGCAAGGTGCCGTTGACAGACGCAGAAGCATATCTCCAGATATTTTCCTGAAAATCGAAATACCTATTCCATCTGATGATGTACAGCAATCTTTTGTAAAAATGCAACAGGAGATAGAGCTATCAAGCAGAAAAATAAAAGAAGTGGAGAAAGCCATCGACGCAGACATAAATCATTTGTGGTAAATCCGAAAGGGCGTGTAAATCCGCATGGCAAAAAATCTAAAATATCTAAAACTCCTGGCATCGCGCTATCGTAATATCAGCGAGGTCAGCACGGAAATTATCAAGCTATCGGCAATCCTGAACTTACCCAAGGGAACGGAGCATTTTGTGTCGGACATCCACGGTGAGGATGAAAGCTTTGGGCATGTTTTGCGCAATGCGTCCGGGGTGGTGAAGGGTTATATTGACGAGCTTTTTGGCAACACGCTGATGGCCAGCGAAAAACGCAATCTTGCGACGCTGGTGTACTACCCTGCGGCTAAGCTGGAGTATATCCGCAAGAAGGGCGAAATCACTGATGAATGGTATAAGATTCAGCTTTTTCGGCTGTTAAAGATTTGCAAGCGCACGGCCAGCAAGTATACCCGCGCCGCTGTGAGAAAGGCCCTGCCGCCGGAGGCCCCTCATATATTGGAGGAATTAATTTTTGAGGATACGTCTGTTATTCACAAGCAGGAATATTATTTGGAAATAATCGACAAAATTATCAGGCTAAAACGCGCCGACGCCTTTATCATTGACATTTCCAATGTAATCCAACGGCTGTCCATCGACCATCTGCATGTGCTGGGGGATATTTTCGACAGGGGTTCCGGCGCGGCCAAGGTCATGGATATTTTGCAAAATTATCACTCTGTTGACGTGCAATGGGGCAATCATGATATTGCTTGGATGGGCGCGGCGTCGGGCAGCGACGCGCTTATTTGCAATGTAATCCGCATTTCGGCCAAGTACGCCATTTTGGAGACAATCGAGGAGGACTACGGCATAAACCTGGTGCCGCTGGCCACTTTTGCCATGGAATACTACGGAAGCGACCCCTGCACGCGCTTTCTTCCCGGCCGGACCGAGGGCAAAAGCGACAAGGAGCTGGATTTGATTGCGAAGATGCACAAGGCTATTGCAATCATCCAGTTCAAGGTGGAGGCGGAGCTAATTGCTCGCCATCCGGAGTATGAAATGGATGGCCGGATTCTTTTGGATAAACTCGACAAGCTAAACGTACCGCTGGCGGACGATAATTTCCCCACGGTTGACCCGGCGGCCCCCCTTAGGCTGACCCCGGAGGAAAAGGAAATCATGGAGAAAATCCGCTTCTCGTTTAAACACAGTGCGCGGCTTGGCCAGCATGTGCGGTTTTTGTTCAACCGGGGCTCTATGTATAAGATTTACAATTCCAACCTGCTGTTCCACGGTGGAATTCCGCTCACGGAGGACGGCCGGTTAAAATCCGTAAATCTTTTTAAAACAGAGCTAAAAGGCAGGGCTTTACTGGACAAACTGGAGTCTACCGCCCGGCGCGGATTTTTCGGCGCGGAGGGCAGCAAGGAGCGGCAGAACGGCCTTGATATTATGTGGTATCTGTGGTGCGGCGCGGATTCCCCGCTGTACGGCAAGCACACGATGACCACTTTCGAGAGGTATTTTACCGATTCCAAAGAGCTTATAAAGGAAACACCCAGCCCGTACTATAAAAAACGCGACAATCAGGAGCTTTGTGCAATGATTTTAGAGGAGTTTGGGCTGAACTCATTAAACGCAAAAATAATAAACGGCCATACCCCCGTAAAAACAACCAAGGGCGAAAGCCCGGTAAAAGCTGGCGGAGGCCTTATCGTCATTGACGGTGGCTTTGCCAAGGCGTATCAAAATGTCACTGGAATCGCGGGGTACACTCTGATTTACAATTCCCAAGGGCTTCTGCTGGCCTCTCATACTCCCTTTGTTTCAGCGGAGGACGCAGTTGAAAACGAAGTGGATATTTTAAGCGAAACATTTTATGTCGAGCGCAGTCCCGCCAGAAAAAAAGTCGCCGATACGGATATCGGCGAACAAATTAGCGAGCAAATCAGCGACCTTATGCTTCTCCTTGATGCCTATAGGGTAGGGGAGATTAAGGAGAGCTAGGGTACGAATTATACCACATTTGAAAAAACCTTAGAAATTTTTCTTGCCCTGGCAAGGGGTACATAGTATAGTGGAAGGGTCATGATAAACGAAGCGAGGTTATTTATATGCCCTTATCAGAATTTAAGCAAGGAAGCATACTGTGTAATGCCGGAGAACCATTGAGGCATCTTTTTTTTATCACGAAGGGGATGGCGGAATGCGTATTTAACGGTCATAGTTTCCGGTTTGAGCAAGGTGACACGATTGGGCTGTACGCCCTGAGCGCGGGCACTCACGACCACACATACAAGGCGGTAACGGATGTAACGGCATTTTCATATCAGTACGACGACTTTTCCAGCTTGGAAACGCTGATGCGGGACAATGCGGACGTGGCCAATTTATTTGTGGCATCCATGTGTCGGCAGGTTGCGAAATTTTTACAATATAAAACAAAACTTAAACAAGAGGCCGAAAAGGCATACAAGCTTGTAAAAGATATTTTTCCGCTGTACGAGCGTTTATGCGAACGCTTTGCGTTTACGGCAAAGAAGCTGGAGTCGGCAAACGCGGCCTTGCCCCCCGACTACGACACTTTTGAAGAATGGTTAAACGAATACTATTTGGAAATAAAATCCTTAGAGCCGGCCGCGCAAAAAGGCTTTTTTCGCAAGCCGGGAATATCCCTTGGTTTCATGCGCAGAAGCATCGTGGATATAAGCCAAGTGATGCAGACCTGTAAACAGCATCAGGATTATTTGCGCAATATTTTGCGGGTGTTTTTAAGCAATAGCGGGCTTGATTTATTTACCTTGGTTTCAGAATTACATCTGTCCACAATCAATATAAAAGGCGCGGACGCCGCAGTGGAAACCTTGATGAACCCGATGAACGCTCTGCTGTCAAGCGTGTCATATCTCGACCGCGCTCAATATGAAAACCGCGTAAACGCCTACAAGGAAGCCTTGGCCGCCAAACGCGAGAACCGGGTGGAAACAAGCGTGACCTCCGCCACGGGTGTAAAGGTGAATTTGGCGGAATCATTGGATACGATTTTAGATTATTCGGAGTGCGAACAGGAGCTGCGAAGCAAATTTACAAAATATGTGCGCGAATACACCGAAACCACCGACAGGAACAGCTCCGACGACGCCGTTCACCACATGCGACGCGAGCTGACCACCATGTTTAACGAAATTTACACAAAGATTCTGACCAAGAGCCTGAACGACCCCGCGCCTAACACAATTATAAAGATGTTCCTTAACTTCGGGTATGTGGACGCAACCCTTGCCGGCCACGAAAACGCGGACTACCTGTACTCCATTGCCGACACGCTTGCGGGCGACCCGGATAACGGAATCTACACCGTCAGCGAGTGGATGTCAGCCATTTACAGCGGCAAGCGCGAGCCCTGCCGCAACGAGTTTGATATGGATTATCCAGCGTACTTACAGGAATTAAAACAATCCTACAAAATAGACGCCGCCCAAATGGAAGCTCTTCTGAAAGACACCGATGAGAAACTAAAATTTGAAATGGAAAACATCTTCCCCATCGTAAACAAGCTTACCTTCGGGCGCATTACCACGTTTTGCCCCCTCTTTGCGGACAACAATGTCCAGCGCGGCCTGGACACCTCTTTGGTTACGCCGGACGCGCTAAAAGCCATTTTTGACGAAATCCGCAGCATCGACTTTTCGGCATTTTACCGCGAAACCGTTTACTCCAACCCGGAAATCGGCGTACCAAAGGAAACCATTCACGTCGAAATTCTGCCGGAGGTTATATTAATGCCCAACATGGGCGTGCGCGGCATCATGTGGCAGGAAATCGAAGGCCGCAAGCGCACTACTCACGGGCGCATGTTCATCCCGCTGTTTATGCTTACCGACCTGCGCACCCTTATCATCACTTTGGCCGGCGAATTCCGCTGGGAAATGTGCAAGCGCGTACAGGGCATCCGCTGGAACGATGTCACGGACGCCTCCCTCACCAGCGAATACTGCGATTATCTGCAATTCTACCGCACAAACCGCGAGCTTTCCTCAGAGGTAAAGGCTGCCGTCAAAACCGAGCTTTCCCGTGCAAGAAACAATTGGAAAAACGTTTTCGTCCACAACTATGTGGACTGGATTATGCACGAGAGCAACGGCGCGCCCCGTCTTAACAAGTTCGCCCGCAAAATCCTAACTATGTACTGCCCCTTCAACGCCTCCATTCGCGAACAGCTGGCGCAAAATCCCCAATACGCCGAGCTGCAAAAACGCTACATCTTCAAACAGCAGCAACGCGACCAGCTGCTTTCCCGCTTCATCGACAAGCTAAGCAAGACCGTTGAAGTCCCCCAAGAGCTGAGGGATGAATTGGAATATGTAAGAAGGTAAAAAAAAACCGTTAAGTTTATAAAACACATGCCGATATAGTATGTGAAGACAAAATCTAAGTATTGTTCTTCAGGCAGTAAAGGGCAACACAAATATAAAAGGGGTGACACCCCAACTTCAAGGAGGAAGAAAAATGTCAAACATGGTAGTACGTACAAACATCTTTGCGCTGAATGCGCACAGAAACATGAAAAACGTTGGCCTTGAGCAACGCAGAGCCAGCAACAGACTTTCCAGCGGTTACAGGATTAACTCCGCCGCTGACGACGCCGCAGGTCTTGCAATTTCCGAAACCATGCGCGCGCAAATCCGCGGCCTTGACCAAGCCAGCCGCAACGCCCAAGACGGGCAAGCAATGCTTCTTACAACAGAAGGTGGCTTAGAGGAAATCGGAAACATGCTTCAGCGTGTTCGCGAACTTCTGGTTCAAGCCTCCAACGATACCAACACGCAAGACCAACGTACGATGATTGAGCAAGAAATCAGCCAGCTTGCCACAGAAATCGCATCCATGCAGCAACGCGTAGAATTCAACACCAACCGCGTGCTTGCAATGGGCCCCGCGCTTGACGTTGCAATCAGCCAACAAATTGCACGCATCGACAACAACAACCTCATCTTGAACGCCATCACCGATGAGTTGAACACAAATCGCGCCGCCGTGGCCGATGCCCGTGAAATGTTGGCACTGTTCAACAGCACCGACGTCTGGTCAGACCTGCAAGGCAATACCCGTCTTGCAACCGTTCTTGAAGAGGCATTGGCGCAATTAAACTTGGGCGTATCCGCTTTGGGTCTGCCTGCTAACGTTGTAGCAAACAGCTGGGCCACCAATATTGCCGGCCAAAGCATTACCAACGTGGCACGAATTGTGCCTGAACACCGTGCCCTGTCCTTTAGGATGTCTGCTCCGGCCGGAACTGTGGCACAGCAACAAGTGGCTATGTCTGTACTAAGAGCCTCCGCCGGTGCCAGAATTGCTTCCGCAGCGATGGCAAGCACCTCTACCGTTACAGACCTTATCGGTCTGCTTAACACCAGAGACACAGCCATCATGAACGCTTTGGGTGAAGTTTCCAGCATCCGTACGCAAATGACCCTTGCCGGACGCAACATCGTTACCGGCACAGGCGACTTTGTACCAAGCATTTCCCACTTCCGCAACGAAACCTCCAGCGGTAACTTTGTAGCTTTCTTCCAAGCAGGTGCAAACGCCAACCAAGGTATCTCCTACGACTTCGAAAACGTGTCTCGTGCGGTATCCGCTGCGGCTGCTACCGTAAGCACAATCTCCGCTTTGGTTGCTACCCCCTCCGCAGGTAGTGGTATTGGTGCCGGTGCTGACGTAACCCAGCTTATCGCATGGGTGCAAGCATCCCTCGACGACGTAAACAGCGTACGCGCCAACCTGGGTGCTGTTCAAAACCGTATGGACTACACAATGCGCAGCTTGGATATCTCCAGCGAAAACCTGCAAGATTCCGAAAGCCGCGTAAGGAACGCCGACATGGCCCGCGAAATGATGCGCTTTACCATGAGCAACGTGCTCCAGCAAGCATCCATTTCCATGCTTTCACAAGCAAACCAAATGCCCAACAACCTTCTACAAATTCTGCGTTAAGTTCTGTAAGCAAGCCAGCTTCCTTTTTGAAAGGGGGCTGGCTTGCCTTGCTTGTTGGTTATTTAAATCAGAAAGGGGTGGGTTGTTTTGTCCATGGTAGTACGCACAAATATGTTAAGCCTAAACGCCCACCGCAATGTAAAGAACACGGGCTTGACAAAGACCCAGGCCGCCAAACGCCTTGGCAGTGGATACCGTGTAAACACCGCCGCGGACGACGCTGCGGGTCTTGCCATATCCGAAAACATGCGTGCGCAAATTCGCGGATTAGACCAAGCCAGCCGCAACACACAAGACGGCGTAAGCTTGATTCAAACAGCGGAAGGCGCGCTTCAAGGCGTGAATGACAAGCTGGGGCGTATCAGGGAGCTTATGGTTCAAGCCGCCAATGATACCTATGCGTTCTTTGAATCCTTTCCGTGCCCGACAGAGAATCCTACACCACCCACGCCACAACCATTGACTCAGGTACAGCGCGAAATGATTCAGCACGAAATCAACCAGCTGATGCATGAAATCAACCAAGTCGCAAACCGTGTGGAATTCAACGGCATGAGGCTGTTGGACGGAAGCGCGCACCCCATACGCATCCCCGCAATGAATGTGCCGTCGCAAAGCTTAATAAGCGACAGCTTTAACCTGATAACAGGTGTAAACGGCTCACACGCTCAAATTGAAAGCTTGTACGACGAGCTTGGGTCTATACCTTTTAACCCTGTTCCACCCGCTGCCCTTCCTCAGTTGCATAGGATTGCAAACGAGCTGGGGGATATGGTAAATCGTGCCCATGATGCCTTTGTACACATCATAAACACTGTAAACGGTTTTATAAGCACCGTGGGTGATTCGGAGTTTGCCCCTGACTTTTTGTATGCGTTTAGAGACGAAGTAGCTCACCACTTGCATGGCGAGGACGGACACCTTGGCTACCATAATGCGTTTTTGCAGCCTGCATTATATGGCACTGAGAATGCGCAGCTTACCACCAGCCCGGACGAAGCCCGCCGGTTTTTACTGATTGCCTTTAACGGGGCCGGTGCTGATTTGCCCGGCAGCCAAAACTTAGGCGGTGCGTTTGGAAGCGGTGGTGCTTGCGGCGAAACCGGACGTCGCGGCGTAGGCTTGGTATTTTGCCATAATAAAGTAGTCAACGCGGCGTGGGAATTACTTGACGGCGTGGATATGCAACTGCCCCACGTCCCGGGTTTTGACGGCTTCTTCTTTCAGATAGGCGCGAACTCTTCGCAGGGTATGCAGGTATCCATTGCCGGGATAAGTACTTTACACCTGGGTGACCCCCTGGGTGACTTAATGGATTTGATAAACGTGGCTGAGGACACAGGAATGGATATATCCGCGCAGCTTCGCATAATAGACCACGCAATACCCAAGGTGCTGGCGGAACGAGCCAAGCTTGGCGCGGTGATTAACAGGCTTGAGTTTACCATGCGCAGCCTGGACACTTCGTCTGAAAACCTACAGGACTCCGAGTCACGGATACGCAATGCAGACATGGCAAAAGAAATGATGACTTTTCATCAGCAAAATGTATTACAGCAAGCGGGGCTTTCCATACTGGCGCAAGCCAACCAGGTGCCCAACGGTGTATTGGAGTTGTTAAGATGAAAAAACCGTTATCAAAGGTAAAAAAACGTGTACTTATGATTTGTGGGTGCGTTACCGCCGTAGCGATTGTTGCTGCGGCTGTTATTGTTGCCTACAGAATGGGCGCGAATAGGGAAATCGAGCCTATAGTTCAAGTGATAGAGCGCGGCTCTGTGCAGCGGGCCGGAACGGTAGGTGGGCGCGGCGTGCTTCTTACGCCGGAAAACATGGATGCCATGCGCGTCGGTGAAGAAATAAGCCCCCGGGCGACCCACTTCACGACCAGCATGAACACCCATTGGATATTCCCCAACGGCTCTACCCAGGCATCCTCAAACGCTACTGTGGGCAACTCCACATTCAATTACTACACCGTATACTTTGATGTGTTTTTAATCGAAACAGGCGAGCTGCTTTACGCATCGCCGTTTATGCCTGTTGGCGCAAGGGTTGAGGGCTTTGCCCTTGAAGTTGAGCTTCCGCCCGGTAGCCACAATGCTATTGCAATCTTCCATTTGGTGGATGATGATTTTGAGGAAATAAGCGACGTTTCCATCAACATCGCCATACATGTGGAATAAGAAAATAAATAAAAAAAGGAGAAGTAAAAATGAAGAAAAAATGTGTAGCAGTTCTTTTAAGCTTTTTGCTTGTGCTGTCACTGGCTGTGCCTGCTTTTGCCGGCTCTGTACCAGGCACCACTCAAGTTCAAGTCGAAGGTGCTGATTCATCAGTTACCGGCGGCGGTACCATCATTGTAGTAGACACCGAGGTTATTGAGGTGACACTGCCCACCGGTGCCGGCTTCAACTTTGTTATGGACCCAATGGGCCTGCACCCCTTCCTGGACTTGGCGGACGGACAGGAAGTTCCCGCTGAGGACTCCCCCGCTCGTGCCCCGTTCATGGGTTTGGTTCATCACCTCCATGACCAAGCGGTATTCATTGGCAACCAATCCACCAGGCCCGTGCAAGTGGATGTTGAGTTTCATATCATAACCACCGAAGTGCCGGGATATGCAGGCACAGCCCCGGATCCTGGTGCTGACCCGCCATATGCTGGTGGAACCGGTGCAATTCCCGCGTGGCACGTTGCTGTTGCACAAAACCGAGATAACCTTCCGGCAGTTGCCCCCGGCCCAGGCGAACGTCCCGCAGGCGTAGACTTTGAAGAGGATGCAAGAATCATGCTGTTTATCAATGCTTCTGCAGAGCCTGTCGACGGCCAAGTTCGTGTGCGTAATATGGTGCGTTATATGATACCAAATTATGTACCGCTACAAGTGCCGGATCTTATTCCAAATCCTGATTATCCGGGTAGTAGCGATATACCCTACATTGACGACCCGAACCCGGCCAATACGCGTGATTGCCCGGACGGTACAATGGTACGGGAAGATGCTCCAAACCACTACAGACCTATGCAAAGACGTGTACCGATAATGATTGAAAACCCTGATGTTGATGACAACACTCATGATTTGTATGGTGTGCCGTATATTCAAACCGGCACCGAACTTGCATATGTTTATGTGCAATGTGAGGACACTCCATATCAAATGGATGGTGCGGCATTTGTCTATGAGCTGGGTGCACCCCTTGTGGAGGATGTAACTTGGGCACCAAACGCGCTTGTTATTCCTGTATCCTCTTCCTTTGATGGTCCTACCGCAGCTGAAGCAGTTGACGGAGACCTTGCCGCCGCGACTTTAGCCTCCATGAGCTTCCTTTTTGACGGGGCGGATTATGCTATCGTTCGTGACCGTCAACAAGCAAGTGGCTTCCGCGTAGATGTAGATGACGAAAGCTTCACCGGCACCGCCCTAAGAATCGGCGGATTTGTAAACAGAAACACTGCCGTTTCCGATTGGATGACATGGGCTGGCGCAACAGAGGCTACTGTTATAATTAACGCAGTGTTCACTTTGGATTCCGCCCCCACAACAGTGCCTGCCGCTGGAGATTTCCAAGATGGTCCGACTGGCCCGATTAACTACGGGTACGCGCTGCTTAACCTTGACGCTGACGCAATCACGATAGCGCATGGAATCCCAACTCCACCGTTTGTGCCAAGTCAAGTAGGGTTCTTTAATACTGCTGCCAGAACGCAAGGGGCTCAAACGGCTACCTTCAACCTTCATGGTGTAACTGGTGCTTTCACTATTCCGTTCCACTTCGGTGACACCACTTTCCTTGACCTTAATGTTGCATCTGGCGGGGCTGTCACGCCTGATGTCGGTATTACTGTAGTTTCGGGCGGAATTCAATTAAGTCAGGCCATTGTTGAATCATTGCAAGCAGCTGCCCCAGCCACCCGCTACGTCAGAGTAGCCCCGCTTGCTACCTTTGCTGTCACCTTCACCAGTGTTGCGCCGTAGTCTGGCTCATTAAACAAAAAAACGCTTAAATTTATCTGGGTATAAGTGTGAAAATTTGCAAAGCAAATTTTTGCACCAACCGATTTGTGCTGCCGCCGTTAGGCGGCATGGATTAAAAAATACCGGCTGCCGCGCCTATACAGGGCGGTAGCCGGTTATACCCGAAACTCTTGTACACTCATGGTTTATAAGGGTTTCGGGTGTAAGGTTAAGCTGCTTCAGTTAGATATTGGATTATAGCAACTTCGGTAGGTGTGTTTTTAAGCTCCCTTACAATTTTCTCAATAGTGTGCATCGTCAATACTGCAATAACTTTAAACATATAAATGTGATAAATTTACCTAGCTGTATATGCAAACATAAGTTAGAAAGGGATGAGGTTATTGTCTGCTAAATTTAATGAACGGTCATTTCGACTGAAACCCCTTGCTGTAGCCTTATTGGTTGCATTAGTAAGTATTGCCGCCCCTGTAACCTTGCTTGCGTACGAAGCAGAGTATTATGAATATCTGGAATACACCCCCGTCATCTACGAGCCCACCGTCCCCGAATACGACGAATACGAGCCCGAAATTGAAGACGGCTACGAGCCTTACGACGAATACGAGCCAGAAATTGACGACGAGTACGAGCCTTACGACGAGTATGAGCCAGAAATTGACGACGAGTACGAGCCTTACGACGAGTATGAGCCAGAAATTGACGACGAGTACGAGCCTTATGACGAGTATGAGCCAGAAATTGAAGACGAGTACGAGCCTTATGACGAGTATGAGCCAGAAATTGACGACGAATATGAGCCCGATTATTGCGAATGTGCCGAATGCTACTATTGCGAGTACGACGAGTGTTGCGACTCTTACGAATATTACCCCGAAGCCGATGAATATGACGAGTGCAAATGTGAAGAGTACGATTGCGTTTGCGAGTATTGTGAATGTGAATATGACGAATGCAAATGCCTCGAAAATAATGGGCTCTTACCGGAGCTTCCGCCCTGCGATGCGTATTTCTCCGTAATGCTGCCCGCAGACATACCATTTGCGATAGTTCTGTCTGCTCAAGGCGGCGAAGGTTTCATCTTCTCCGAAATTTTTACAATAACCAACCACGGCTACGACCCCATTGACGTCGCCCTGTGTACAGCCAAAATCATAATAGATGACCCGGAATTTTTCAGCTTGTATGAAAGCTACTATCTGCCCGAATATGGCAATTATATGTATTTCATACTGACTATAGCCCACAACAGCCCCACAACCTATAATGAAGCTATAGTTCCCCTAACTCATACAGAAACCATAGCCTATACCGAAGCCATAGCCTATTTCCACTCTGTATACGAATATGTACTAACCGACTACCCCGTCACAACCCGCCACTTCACCTTAGAAAGCGGTCAAAGCATGTATTTCTGGTTTGACGGCGTGGTCAGCGAGCAGGGCCCAATCCCATGGTCAAGCACAACGGTAACGGTATCGACCTCCTTTGACATAATGGCGGCATATGTACCGGACTATCTGCCAATGTACCCACCGGAGTTTCCAGAGTTTCCGGGGATTCTTCTGCCGCCGATTGCCGATGATAACCCTTATCCCGAAGACAACGAATATTATGAAAATGAGTACAACGATTACGAATACGACGCCAAAGAAGAATATTATTATGAAGACGATTACGAAGAACCCGATGAACCTGATTACGAAGAACCCGATGATGAAGAGCCCGATGAACCTGATTACGAAGAACCCGATGATGAAGAACCCGATGAACCTGATTACGAAGAACCCGATGAAGAACCCGACGAAGACGAAGCCCAAGTTTAGTATTAACCAATAAGAAAGCGGTTACACGCCTTTATATTTATAGGCGGTGTAACCGCTTTTTATTTGCTATGGCAAGCGATTTTGAGAAGCGTTTTGAATTGTCGTTATGGCTATGATATAATCATCATGGTATATGAAAGAGGAAAAACATGTATGCTGTAAAAGCAATTTACGATGGTGTCAATTTCAAACCAAGGCAACCAATTTCTGTAATCGGGAAATATGAAGTAGCTATCACTTTTCTTGAGCCTGTGAAGGAGGGCGTCATTAGTGATGAACAGTCAAAAAAACGCCCTCTTTCCGAGTTGAGAGGCTTTATGAAAGGCAATGTTTGGATGGCGGATGATTTCAATGCGCCATTAGAGGGAATGAGGGAGTATATGGAATGAATTATTTATTGGATACACACGCCTTGATATGGTATTTTGAAGATTCGATAAACATGCCAGTAAAGATAGCAAAACTTATTGATAGCCCCACACATCACAAGCTTATTAGCGTTGCCACTTTATGGGAAATTGCGATTAAATCAAAACAGCGTTGATAGAAGACTTAATCATAATTACGGTGGACGAAAACATTCAAAAATATGATGTTTCATGGATTTGGTGAAGACAGAATTTGTTTGCGATTGTCCAAAAAATAAATCACCATTACTGTTAAGTCTCTCCAGCTTTTTACCGATAGTATAATTGGTAAGTATAATAACTGTAAGCGGACAGGATACCGCGTAGCATAATTACATGGAGGTAATGTTATGTCTAATATGGTAGTGCGTACCAACATTTTCTCGCTTAACGCGCACAGGAATATGAAAAATGTTGGACTTGAGCAGAAAAGAGCAGCCAATAGGCTTTCCAGCGGTTACAGGATTAACAGCGCGGCCGACGACGCGGCCGGCCTTTCAATTTCTGAAAACATGCGGGCACAAATCCGCAGCCTTGACCAAGGAAGCCGCAACGCCCAAGACGCTCAGGCCATGATGCTTACGGCAGAGGGTGGATTGGAATCGATTTCCGATGCGGCTCAGCGTGTGCGTGAGTTATTGATTCAAGCCTCCAACGATACCAACACCAACGACCAAAGGGAAATGATTAACCAAGAAATCATACAATTGGGCAGGGAAATATCCGGTGCTCAGCACCGTGTAGAGTTTAACGCCAGCCGTGTGCTTGCCATGGGTTCGCCCATTAATGTGGAGATTTCAAGGGGCATAAGCATATTAGAGGTTGACAATTTGCGTGTAAGTGCGGCATTTAGAATTCTTGACGATATGAGGGACAGGGCACAAACGGCACTTACTATGGTAGAAGAATTGCCCTCTCATGCTTTATTTGAAGAATTAAGCGTGCGCCAGCAGACTATAATGAATGAAGCTATGGAGCATGTACTATTTGATGCAAATAATGTTGGCTCCGGGATAGCCCCCGATGTAGTTGGTGACGCACCTATTCCACATGCAATAGATGAGGATGGCGACCCCATTAACCCAAATTTGCTTGATAGTGAGCCTTGGGCTACCGACGTTTTGGCTGACCCGTCGCCGTCTGTTGGGGATATGAGAGAGGCTTTACTTGCACGGATAAGCGTTATTAATGAAATCTATACTTCATTAAATAATATACGTGCGGATATGTCTAACAATAGCAGATTAGTCTTTAGTGCTGTTGACGATTTCCGCGACGAAACATCAAGCGGTAATTATAGGGCATTTTTCCAGGTAGGTCCCAATGCAACCCAGGGTGTTATGTTTGATTTTGAAGAGTTGTCACGCGCTGTTGCCGCCGCCGCCGCCACTATCAACACTGTAACGGCTCTTGTGGCCAACCCGGACAATGGAAGCGGGATAGGCCGCGGCGTGGAAGTTACCCATCTTATTGCCGAGATTAACGTAATAGTTGAAGAAATATCAAGCGTGCGCGCGGGCTTGGGCGCGACTCAAAACCGCCTCGACCATACCATGCGCGGCTTGGATGTATCCAGTGAAAATCTGCAAGATTCCGAAAGCCGTGTAAGAAACACCGACATGGCGCGCGAAATGATGCGCCTTACCATGTCCAACGTACTTCAACAAGCTTCTGTTTCTATGCTTTCCCAGGCAAACCAAATTCCCGACAACCTACTACAGGTTCTTCGTTAATCTTTGATTTTCTTAAACACAAAAAGGGGCCGTCTCGCGAACGGCCCCTTTTTTATTTAATCCACTTGAGATTTGCGGGTGTTTATGTTAATCTCGTAAGACAAACTCTTAGGAAATTCTAAAGGGGAATTAATTTCATGCAACAATCTACAGTTATTACGATAGACGCAGTGCAGGACTTTCAATGCGTCATGGGTGCATGTAGGGACAACTGCTGCCGAGATGACAACAACACCGAATTTCCAAAATTGTGGGATAGTGTCAATGGCAAGCTGGAATACTGGCTGTCCCTTTCTTGTCCGGCGGTTGTGCGCCAAGTGCTGTATAGCAAGGAGCGTATAGGATTTGTAGGTGTGACGGTAAATGTTCCCGCGCCAGAGCCGAAGCCCGGTGACATGGGAATGAATAAAGTACGCACAATGCTGTTTGAAATCATTGATTTTGATAAATTTTCTATCAAGGACAAGCTTCTGTACATGGGATTGTTTATGCGCAGCTTGAGCAAATCAAACGATATAGACAATGTTATAAGCACCTACCGAGGAAACATGCATAATAAGGGCTTGCTGGATTCCATAAAAACAGACCTTGGCAAAATGGAAGCCGAAATAAGGCAGACATTTTTTAATAACCTTGCCGATTTGGCGGAAAAAGTTGTTTCGACGACCCAAATATCAAAACAGCATCTGCCTGATGCCTTTGACAGGCTTATTGTGTCCTATGTAAACGAAAATGCCTATGTTTTTTCCAACTACCTTATGTACACGGCGTTTTCTTCCGGCTTCCTAAAAGACACGGAGGACTATGCCCAAGCCTATGCGGGTTTTGCCGGGGAATTTTTAATTATGCTGACCTTTGCGGCCGGTTTGTTCAATCAACAGGAATCCATAGGCCACGAGGAAATGATAACCGCCATTTATCTGTATCACAGAAAAATAAGCCACTCCAATGAAGTACGAAGGGTAGTGGCCGAAACCTTTACCGACAACATCCTAAGCCTTTTGCTGGGTACGTTGGGGGACATTAACTAATGCTTGATATAGACTGGAAGCAGACCGAGCCTTTGTTGGAAAAAAACATCCGCTTCATAGAAAATTCTAAAAAAATATATGCTGACACAAGCAAACTCAGACACCTAAACGAAACAGATTACCGTATTCTGCTCTGTGAAGACGGCGTTAGCCTCACCATCGAAAAAAAGACTGAAAGGGGCTTTATTCGTATGCACTCCGCCTATGAGCCCCACCGCGAAGGGCAGCTTTTGGCACAAAGGCTTGTGGGCGAGGAAAATAACGGTAAGCTGTACATTCGCTTTGGCTTTGGTTTTGGCTATTTATATAACTATTTATTACCCTTGGCTGAAAAGCAAGACAGCCATGTAATTATATATGAACCCGGTTATGATATTTTCAACTATTTTATACGCCTGTTTGATATCTCCAAGCTTTTTTCGGGATACTCGGTAAGGATGTTTGTAAGCGACAGCCTAAATGATGTCCACAAAATGTTTCCCTATTTTAACGACGCACCCCGCGCCAAAACATACAGTGGTCACATAATAGGTTATTATTATTTTTTTAGAAACGAATTGGAAAGCTACGTTAAAGTAATTGAAAGATTTTTTAGAGACGACATGATGAGCAGAAACACTATGAGATACTTTGCGGAAAAATGGGCAATGAATACCATCCAAAACATGCATTGTATTTTCAAAAGTCCTTGGTATGGTGGTTTTAAAGGTGTGCTTGAAAGCAAGCCTGCCATTTTGGTTTCCGCCGGCCCGTCTTTGAATAAAAATGTAAAGCTTTTAAAAGAAGTACAAGGCAAGGTGTTTATAGCTGCAGCGTACACTGCCATAAAAACCTTAGAAGCAAATGGCATAAAGCCGGATATTTTCATGGCTTTGGATGGAAACCAGTTTCCTTATACGGTGGAGGATGATTATAACCTTACAGATATCTCCTTGATGCTTCACCCCGTCGTGCCCCATGATATGTTTGAGCATCACCAAGAAAACAACTTTATTTTTATTGAATACTCCGGTTTCATTGGTGATTTGTTGAGAAAAATCGGAAAAACAATTGAAACCTTTAATATCGAAGGCGGCTCCGTTGCTCACTCTGTTGCAAGCTTTTTAAAGTATATGGGTGCCGGCACCATTGTAATGCTTGGGCAAGACCTTGCTTTTACCGGTGGTCAGCACCACGCGAAGGAGTATCTTGAAGGGCAGGACAAGTTTGGGGAAGACGTATATGAGCAACAAATATCTGATTCCAATGAAATGGTGGAAGACGTATATGGTGAAATGGTTGAAACCAATGCGGCTTTTAGCCAGTACAGACGTCAATTTGAGCAAATTGCGGAGGCAAATTTAAAGAACTTTGAAATGATTGATGCCACCGAGGGCGGCGCGAAAATAAAGCATACTAAAATCATGACTCTCCGCGATGCCATAGACACTTATATGACGGAGTATACCGACCCTACCTTTACGTCAGGACTTATTCGTCAAGCGCGAGAAAATGGTATGCTGTTTGATGATTCGGAAAAAGCAAAAATTGTAGCTCTTCTTGAAAAAATGGTAGACCAGTGCGCCAACATTGAAGAACTCACAGACGAGGCCTTGGAAGCGGCCGAAAAGGTGTTAAAACTGTTCAAGTTCAACAAAATACCAACAAACCAGGAGCTTGCTAAGCCCTACCTTACCTACCGCAGTGTCCTTGTAGAAAAGATATTAAAAAACGACTTGGTTATAAACGCCATAAACCCTAAGTTTATGGCAGACTATATAGAGGACGAAACTATGCGCCGTGAGGAAGACCATGAAGCACATTTTTTTGTAAGAACAACATGTGACATGCTTACACAGCAACGGGATACCGTCAAAGATTTTCAGCAAAAATTGCAAAAAGTCCTTGAGGAACTTTAGAAAAAGGCGGTGTTTTAATTGATGAAATTCATCAAAGAGTTAATCTCCCATAAAAATCTAGCTAAAGAGCTTAATGGCAAGCCTAGGAAAATAACAAATACCCAAGGGGTGGAATTGCTCGGATACATCCCGGAGGAATTCGTTAAAGCTGCCCTGCTTTTGTCCAATAAGTACATCACGCTCAATTTTGATGGCTACATAGCGTTAGCTTATGACATGAAAGCCGCCTTAGACGTAAATATTTCAGCAGTCGACTTCCTCCACGCATTATTCAAAAATTATAAGTCGGACGGTAGGGGAGTTTATAATGTTTTGATAGATATATATTCCAAGTATTTTGATATTGATAAAAAAGAGCTAGAAAATTACCTAGAAACAGTGGACAGTGTTTACGCCGGCAATTGGGAAAGGATTGTACCCGATGAAGACAAGCTAACGGAGGCTTTGCTTAGTGAATTTTACAACAGCCTGCCCGAATGGAGCGCGGCGACCTCTCTAAAAGGGTTCAAAGAGCAGAATCCACTAGGCTTGGCGTATAAAAGCCTACCTATTGCACTTATGTCCAACCCTAGTCTCAACATTAAAAATGTCTTCGATTATGGCGGGAATGATGGACTGCTTACTTCTGCTTTGTCAAACTGTACAACCGGCCGGGTCACCCTAATCGAGTTTAATAAAAGACTTTTAAACCTTGCAAAATACAAAGACGAAGCCTTGAATATAAACAATGTAAATTATGTCAGTGTTGACGAGTTGACATCAAGTGCTCAGGAGCACGAAGGGCTTTATGACTTAGGATGCTGCTTTGAGGTGCTAGAACATGCTTATGATGTGGAGAAAACAGTCAAGCTTATTGCTTCCCTCATTAGAAAAGACGGATGGCTGCTTATGTCGACGTCTTTTGCGCTGCCCATGCCGTCACATCTGAAAAAAAACATAAAATATGACGGGCCTTTGTTCCACCAATTAATGAGCGAATATGGCTTTGTGCAAGTGGAGCCCTCTGGATTTCCAATTCCATTATTAAATAATATGTTTATGTTTAAAAAGGTGATTTAAAATGCATATTGAAAACCTTGTTTCAAATCTCGCCCGGCAAATTGCGCAAGTAGGTCACAGCTTACGGATAGAAAGTTTTGATAACGTGCATAAAGTTAAAGACTATGCGAAAGAAATATACTATGTGGCCGGCCAGCTTGCCGAAATGGGACAGAATGAGTCTGTGTCCGGTCTTCTTAAATGTGCCCAAGCAATGATAGATGCTTATAATACCATGAATTCAGTAGCCTTGGCGGATGTATTAGAATACGAGCTTCTGCATGAGCTAGAAAAACTACTGAGGGCGGTGAAGTGAAATGGGGTATAGCTTAAGTGAGGCAATAACAGCACTTGTCAAATATAGCGATATGGAAAAGCAAGGCAAAGCTACGCTTAATGACCTGAACCATATTTTCATTCAGTTGGGTAAGGGTATTGATGATGGTTTAGTAGAGGGTGATGAATTTAGTCTTTTATGTAAATCTCTCTCTGAGGTTGCCGAGAAGCAAAGTATTGGGACGAGAATATATTATTGGTCATTCTTGGCTAAGATTACAAAAGACGTCACATATTTTGAAAAAATCCTTGAAGTAGGGCTTAATAATCTGCATGGATTAAGCGCGAGTTTCCTCCGATGGCAGTATTTGGTTACGAGCTTTACAGACAGCCGGCTTACAAGTGAAAAAACCAGACACCTTTCTGATGAGATTTACAAAAAAGCCTTTGATGAAATTTACAATCATTTTAAACAACATCTTACTTTTATACCTAAATCGGAAAGATGTAAAAACTATTGTATTGTAATGACAACTCAATTTCTAAGTATAGGTCATGCCCCGACTAAAGCTGTCATGGGAAGGTGTCGTGCTTTACAGGACTCCCTCGGTATGAGAACCGATATTATTTGTACAAACGAATTTATGTCTTGGGTAAGAGCAGTCCCATACTATATGTCAATTATTGGTAATGAAGATGCCCGGCTCCGTGAAACCAATACCATTTTGTTTTGGGGTAATCTATATGGTTTTTACTCGCCCAATGTTCCTATGCCCGACATAGTTGAAATTTCTCAGATATTAAATCGCATACGCCGCGAAAAGCCTTACTTTATTGTGCAGGTTGGCGGCGACAGCATCACGGCCGATTTATGCTCGAAATTAGTTCCGGTGTTGACGGTTCCTACTGTTTCAACCAGCTTACCTACTACGTACTCGCAGTTTATGTCCAGCTATGGCAAGCTTACGGAATCTCACTATATGGAAATGGACAAGCGTGGATTAGAGCGTGAAAGGGTTATAGAAAGTCCGTTCACTTTTGAAACTATGGAACATGTAGAGACATATTCAAGGCAATTTCTTGGCCTGCCGGAAAATAAGCTTCTTGTTTGTATAATAGGCAACAGACTCGACGGAGAAGTAGATAGTGATTTTCTTAGTATGATGTCAAAAACAATTCAATTTGACGTGCACTATATTTTCATTGGTCAGGCAACCGCTGTCGAAAAAAACGTGGCTAAATTCGGCTCTCTTATGAAACACTGTTCATTTTTGGGGTTTCGGAGCGACATGATGGCAGTGGTGGAGTGTTGCGATTTGTATGCAAACCCTAAAAGAATAGGCGGGGGGACCTCTGTTGTTGACGCGATGTCAAAAGGCCTCCCTGCCGTTACGCTTCGTTATGGCGATGTATATGTTAGCTCGGGGGAAGATTTTGGTGTAGATACTTATGATGAAATGGTAAATCTAATCAGTCTTTATGCACAGGATAAAGCGTTTTATAGTGAGATGTCTGAAAAGGCAAAGGCACGGGCTGAGGAAATGCTCGACACAAATAAAGCGTTTTCAAAAATCATCCATACTATGCTTGACAGTCCATTATTTTTATAAATGAAGGTTGGATATTTTTATGGCTTTGGATGGACGGCAGTTTCCTTATGTAGTTAAGGATAGAAAACTTTGAGTCTGTGTCTGGTCTTCTTAAATGCGCCCAAGCAATGATAGATGCTTATAACACTATGAATTCAGTAGTTTTGGCGGATATATTGGAATACGAGCTTTTGCATGAGCTGGAGAAACTACGGAGAGCGGTGGAGTGAAATGGGATATAGCTTAAGCGAGGCAATAACAGAGCTTGTCAAATATAACGATATGGCAAAACAAGGTAAATCCAATCCTAATGACCTGAACAATATTTTCATTCAGCTTGAAAAAGGTATTGACGATGGCTTAGTAGAGGGTGACGAATTTAGTTTTTTGTGTAAATCTCTCGCTGAGGTTGCCGAGAAGCAAAGTATTGGGACGAGAATATATTATTGGTCATTCTTGGCTAAGATTACAAAAGACGTCACATATTTTGAAAAAATCCTTGAAGCAGGGCTTAATAATTTGCATGGATTAAGCGCGAACTTTCTCCGCTGGCAGTATCTGGTTGCGAGCGTTACGGACAGTCGGCTGACAAGTAAAAAAACCAGATTCCTTTCTGATGAGATTTACAAAAAATCCTTTGACGAGATTTACAATCCCTTGAAACAACATCTTACTTTTATACCTAAATCGGAAAGATTTAAAAACTATTGTATTGTAATGACAACTCAACTTTTGAGTATGAGTCATGCCCCGACTAGAAGGGTTATGGGGAGATGCCGCGCTTTGCAAGATTCCCTCGGCATGAGAACTGATATTATTAATACAAACGAAATGCTTTCTTCGGTGGGGGCAGTCCCTTACTATAATAGAGCAGCTGCCAAAGCTTTAGATGACCAGCTCAGTGAAGCCAATTTCATTTCGTTTTGGGGCAACCTATATGGGTTTTACTCACCCAAGGTTCCTATGCCCGATATAAATGAAATTTCGCTTATATTAAATCGCATACGCCGTGAAAAACCTTACTTTATTGTGCAGGTTGGCGGCAACAGCCTAACAGCTGATTTATGTGCGCAGTTGGTGCCGGTGCTGACGGTTCCCACCAACTCAGTAAACCTTCCTACAACGTACTCGCAGTTTATATCCAGCTATGGAAAGCTTGCAGAATCCCATTATGTGGAAATTGACAGGCGTGGATTAGATCGTGAAAGCGTTATCGAAGGTGCGTCCACTTTTAACCTTAGAGAGCAGACAGAAACATATTCCCGGAAGTCCCTTGGTTTGTCGGAAGATAAATTTCATATTTGTATAATAGGCAATAGGTTGGACGGAGAGGTGGATAGCGATTTTCTAAACATGATGTCGGAAACAATTAAATTTGGTGTGCATTATGTATTCGTGGGCCCCGCAGCAGCAGTCGAAAAAAATGTTGCTAGAATGGACCCTCTTGTGAACAACTGTTCATTTTTGGGGCATCAAAACGAGGTGCTTGCGGTGTTGGAAGTTTGCGACTTGTATGTAAATCCAGGAAGAATAGGCGGAGGAGCTTCAGTTGCTGAGGCAATGGCAAAAGGCCTCCCTGCCGTTACGCTTCGTTATGGCGATGTATATGTTAGCGCGGGGGAAGATTTTGGTGTAGATACTTATGATGAAATGGTAAATCTAATCAGTCTTTATGCACAAGATAAAGCGTTTTATAGTGAGATGTCTGAAAAGGCAAAGGCACGGGCTGAGGAAATGCTCGATACAAATAAGGCGTTTTCAAAAATCATCCATACTATGCTTGACAGCCCTTTACTTTTATAAATGAAAGCTTGGTGTTATAAATGTTTGATGATAAAACAATATTAGTTACGGGCGGCACGGGCTCTTTTGGCAATGCCTTTGTGCCAATGACTCTTAAGCGTTTCAAGCCCAAAAAAGTTATTGTGCTTTCCCGTGATGAAATGAAGCAGTGGGATATGGCAAAAAAATTCCAAAGTGACAGCCGAATCCGATTTTTTATAGGTGATGTGCGCGACAGGGACAGGCTTTACCGTGCTTTGGATGGTGTGGACTACGTTGTACATGCCGCCGCAACCAAAATTGTACCCACGGCGGAGTATAATCCCTTTGAATGTGTAAAAACCAATGTAATAGGCGCGATGAATCTGGTTGATGCCTGTATAGACAAAGGGGTTAAAGGCTGTGTTGCCCTTAGCACGGACAAAGCAAGCTCTCCCATTAATTTATACGGTGCGACTAAGCTGTGCAGTGATAAACTATTTATTGCCGGCAACTCCTATGTAGGAAAAGATGTTGAAACAAAATTTTCAATTGTACGCTATGGCAATGTAATGGGTTCACGCGGGTCGATTATCCCGCTTTTTATTGAGCAGGCAAAAGCAGGGGAGATGACCATCACCGACGAGCGCATGACACGGTTTATGATTTCGCTGGAGCAAGGCGTTGAGTTGGTTTGGCACGCCTTTGAAGATATGTGCGGCGGGGAGATTTACGTCAAAAAAATCCCATCCATGAAAGTTACGGACATAGCCGCATCTGTCTCGGAGACGGCGAAGCAGCGCGTAATCGGCATACGCCCCGGCGAGAAGCTGCACGAGCAAATGATAAGCCCGGAGGATTCCCTCTACACTTATGAATACGACGGGTATTATAAAATTCTGCCACAAATCCACAACTGGCATGAGGACAGCAAAAGAATAAATGGCGGAAAACCCGTTAAAGATAATTTTTGCTACGCCTCGGATAGTAATAATCACTGGATGACTACAGCGGAGCTACAGGCATGGATTTCAGATAACCAAGAAAAAATTGGAGCGATATAGGGAGGACGATTTTAATGAGCACATTTAAAACAGAGCAAGAGGCATTTTGGCATGGCCAGTTTGGTGATGATTATGTTGCAAGGAATAAAAGCCAAGAGCTTCTCTCAAGCAAGGTCGCGTTGTTCGCAAAAATACTTGGCAGGGCAAAAGTCGTAAATTCTGCAATAGAGTTTGGCTCTAATATTGGTTTAAATCTTTTTGCGGTAAAAACCCTGTTGCCAAATTGTGAAGTGTCCTCCATAGAAATAAATGAAAAAGCGGCGGGGGAACTAAAAGAGCGTTATTCACATGCCTACGGGGAAGATATAAGGGTCTACAATCAGTCGATTTTGGAATGGGACGTGGATTATCAAAGAGAGCTGTCAATTATAAGCGGTGTATTAATCCATATAAACCCTGATGAGCTGAAAGCTGTATATAAAAAGCTTTATGATGCATCCACAAAATATATCTCAATCTGCGAATATTACAATCCAACCCCGGTTGAGGTCACGTATCGCGGGCACGAAGGTAAGCTCTTCAAAAGAGATTGGGCAGGGGAAATATTGGACATGTACCCGGATTTGAGATTGGTGGATTACGGATTTGTATATCATAGAGACAATATCTTTCCCCAAGACGACGCGACATGGTTTCTTTTGGAAAAAATATGAACATTGCCATTATCCCAGCCCGCGGCGGAAGCAAGCGCGTACCCAGAAAAAATATAAAGAATTTTCTGGGCAAGCCGATTATAGCCTATTCTATAGAAGCGGCCCTTAGGTCAAATGCTTTTGATGAAGTTATGGTTTCCACCGATGATGAAGAAATCGCGCAAATCGCCAAAAGTTATGGTGCCTGTGTTCCGTTTTTCAGAAGTGCAGAAAAATCTGACGATATGACGGGGGTCGTGCCGGTTCTGATTGAAGTTCTGCATGAATATGAAAAGCTTGGCAAAACCTATAAGCACTGTGCCGGCATCTATCCATGCGCCCCCTTTGTAACCGCTGAACGCTTAAAGAAGGCTATGAGTCAGCTTATTTCTTCCGGTGCGGACAGCGTTGTGCCTATTGTCAAATTTTCATATCCGCCTCAAAGAGGGCTTGTTGTGCGTGGTGGACGATTATCTATGCTGCATCCTGAAAATTATATCGCGCGTTCTCAGGATTTGGAGCCTATGTACCATGATGCGGGGCAGTTTTTCTGTGTGAACGTGACATCACTTATCAATCAAGGGCAGGCATTTGGTAATCATTGTATCCCTCTGGAATTGCCGGAGACAGAAGTTCAAGACATCGACACAGAAGCCGATTGGACGATAGCTGAACTAAAGTATCGGATTGCTAGGAGCGAATAGCCGGTGGAATATATATCCTACGGAAAGCAATGCATTGAAGATGATGATATCGCTGCTGTTGTTGAGGCATTAAAAAGCGATTATCTGACATCCGGGCCTAGAGTGGCCGAATTTGAAAACGATTTGGCAAAAATCGTTGGTGCGCGTTATGCCGTGGCTGTGTCAAACGGAACGGCCGCTTTGCATATCGCGGCTCTTGCGCTGGGAATCGGCGCGGGTGACGAGGTTATAACGACTCCGATAACCTTTGCCGCTTCCTCAAATTGTGCCTTATATTGCGGGGCAACTCCTGTGTTTGCGGATATCGACGGGGATACTATGCTGCTGGACATTGATAAAGTGAGAGAAAAGATAACCCCGACAACAAAAGTCATTATTCCCGTGCATTATGGCGGGGAACTATGCAACATGGATGCCTTTGCGGAGCTGGCAAGTGAATATAATTTGGCCATAATTCAAGACTGCGCCCACAGCCTAGGTGGAAAAACCTGCGGCAAGGCTCAGGGGGAGTATCCGGGTATGCAGATATGGTCTTTTCACCCGGTAAAAACAATAACCACGGGCGAGGGGGGCGCAGTAACCACAAATGATGAAAATTTGTACAAAAAACTGCTTCGTCTGCGAACCCACGGCATTACCCGAGACAAAAACCAGCTAATTAATGACAATGCCCCATGGTATTATGAAATGCTTGACTTGGGATTTAATTACCGATTAACAGATATACAGTGCGCGTTGGGAATAAGTCAGCTGAAAAAATTGGAGCGATTTATAAAACGCAGGAAAGAAATCGTTGAACGGTATAACGATGCTTTTAGAGATTCCCCGCTGAAAATTCAGCACACGCCAAAGTGGTCTTCCCCGGCCCGCCATCTGTATACAATCAGACTTGACGAAAAACATCGGCGGCGTGAGGTTTTTAACGCACTTCTTGCCAAAAATATCGGTGTAAATGTGCATTATATGCCAGCATATCTTATGCCTTATTATAAAAGCATAGGATACTCCCCCGGAATCTGCCCCATTGCGGAGGACTCATATGAACGCATGATTACACTTCCCCTGCACCCGCTGCTGACGGATGAACAGGTGGGATATGTTATCAAGTGTGTGAAGGAGAGCTTCGGAAAGGTGGTTTATTCAAGTTGAATACGTTTATAATGCCCGCAGACGGGCTTGGTGCGGTTACTTATTATGTGATTAAAAACATGGGGCAGAACTGTATTTTTGGAACGGTTGTTGGTTTTCTTGACAATATAAAAGGCAAAACCAAAGGGGCGGAGTTTTGTTCCCTGCCTATTGAAGTGCCGGAAAATGTTGATAAAAACGCAAAGGTAATAATCGCTTCAGGCAGACAAGAAAAAAGATTTATGCAACAGCTTAAAGAACTTGGGTTTACCAATGTTGTAAATACGGATGGAATTATGACTCCTGATAATGCATTCAAAGCGGTTAGTCAAATCCAAGCTGATAAAATAGAGCAGAAGTATGGCTTGCCATCCGTTGAAAACCAAGTAAGAGGTTTTTTAGTTGACTTTGGCAGTGAAAAAACCTCGCTTACAGTTGAATATATCAATTTTATTGTTACACAGCGTTGCACGCTTAAATGCCGTGATTGTTGCGCGTTGATGCAGTATTTCAGCAATCCGGCAGATTCTGACATTGAAACGATAAACAATTCCGTAGACTCATTTTTTAGCCATGTAGACTTTGTTCGCACCCTATATATTGTAGGAGGCGAACCTTTTATATTTAAAGACTTGGCGAGCTTTATACTTAAGATATCTGAGTACCGCACAAGAATCGGATGCTTTATGTTAGCAACAAACGGCACTATTATTCCCAAGGATGACGTTATTTCTGCCCTTCATAAAGCGGATGTTACCGTAGTTATCTCTGATTATGGCACTTTGTCAAAAAAGAAGGATGTTCTGATAGAGCTGCTTTCATCTGCGGGTGTCAAATGTGAAACACTTCTTAATCAAAAATGGTATCCGATGCAAAGCTTCTCAGACAAAATAAGTGAACCCGAGGAAATATTCCGCGAATGCGGCATAGCATGTACTCAGGTTATGAACGGAAAGCTTTATTATTGCGACTTTGCGGGGTTTGGTGACGCATTGCGGGGTTTCCCTTACGACCCTGAAAACAGCGTTGATTTGTTTTCATCCGGCACATCAAAGGAAAAAATAAAAGCATATATTGAACGCTCATCCGCACTTCCCGCTTGCGGTTACTGCACAGGTGCCAGGGTCACAACTCAGGCTATTCCTGTGGCCGAGCAGGTGAGCTCGCCGCTATCCTATAAACGATATGAATAAAATATAAAAACGGAGGTAAAGAGAATGGATAATGCTACTACAAGTAAATGGAATGAATTGCACACACAAGCCAGATTTAGACTCAAATATCCCGCGGAATCAATTGTCCAATTTGTGTTTAGGAATTTTAAGAGGGATAATACGGAAAAAGTACTGGATTTAGGATGCGGGGCGGGAAGACATGTTGTATTTTTAGCGTCCGAAGGTATCGGGGAAGGACTGTATGGCACAGACATTTCAAAAGAGGGAATAGCCTATTCCAATTTATTGCTGGAGCAAAAGGGTTTAAAAGCTTCTTTATCGGTCGCTCCTTCTAACAACCTGCCATATGAGGATAATTTTTTTGACGGCATCATATGCTTTGGGGTTTTATGCTACATGGACATAACCGATGTTAAAAAATCAGTTGAAGAAATAAACAGGACGTTAAAACCGGGCGGAAAAGGATTTGTCATGGTTAGAAGCGTGGAAGATTATCGTTTTGGACAGGGGGAGGAAATCGAAAAAAATACTTTCCGACTCTCAACCGATACATTGGATGGACAAGTTAGCGCGTCGGCCGAAAGCGGTATGGTGATGACTTTCTTTACAAAAGAAGAATTGCTTACTCTTTTTAATGCGTTCAAAAATGTAAGAATCGATGAGTCAATAGTGACTACCGACAATGGGGAATATCGCAATGTAGACTTTTTGATTCAGTTTGAAAAATAGTGGAGTGATATTAAAATGAATGTTGCGTTTCGCATAGATATAAGCGAAAGTGTGGGAATGGGCCACTATGTGCGAATGTCTGCATTAGCTGATGCTTTTGCGGAGTTGGGGTGTAGGTTCACATTTTTTAAAAGTGAAGATGAACCGGTTGATTATTTGCCTTTTGACATTGTTATCGTGGATACCTATAGAGTATCTGATGAGTATATTGCTGCATTAAACAGCCCCGGCCGTTTACTGGTATGCTGTGATGATAATGCTTTGTATACTTATTCTTGCGACGTTTTGCTAAACGCAAATTCATATGCGGAGGAATTGCATTTTCGATTTGGTGAAAAAACGCCTAAACTATTGCTGGGAACACAGTACGCGCTTTTGAGGCGTGAGTTTCGTGATGTACCCACAATAAAAGTAAGAGAGAATGCGAACCACGTATTCATATGCTTTGGGGGCTCCGACCCTTGTAATTTTACACCGCAAGCCATTCGCGCGTTACATGATGATAAGGATGTGGTAATAACAGCGGCTCTTGGTGCCGGCACACGTTGTGACAACGAAGTTATGGAATTGGCAAACAATAATGTTCGGGTGCTTAAAAATCCTGATTATTTACCTCAGGTTATGGGTGAATGTGATATAGCAATTACAGCCGCCGGAAGCATGATTTACGAATTAGCGGTTATGGGAATGCCGACTATTCTAGTTACTCAAGCCGATAATCAAAGCAACGCGGCCGGATACCTTCATCGTAACAAATACATGCGATGGATAGGGGACTGGAAGAGTGTTAGCTATGACACTATCCGGGCAGAAACAAAAAATTTACTAAAGGATGCCCCGCGAAGAAAAAGTGAATCGGAACAGTTGCTTAACAAAGTAAACCCCAACGGTGCATTAAACGCCGCAAGCACTATATTGGCAATGCTGAAATGAGGTGCCAACAGATTTGTGACGCCGACGAAGGAGGCATGGGATAAAAAATGAAACAGCTTGATGAATTTGGCGGATGCCTACCTTTGGAGTTGCATGACTTGGGGGAATATTACAACCCAAACCAATATAGTCTTTTGCGGACAAACTCTTGCCGGACAGCTATTTGGGTCGCGCTTAAGAAGCTTAAGCCTAAACAGGTTTATGTGCCTCATTATATGTGTGACGTCGTCTATGAAGCAATAAACAGCCTAAGCATACCCATGATAAAATATTACATTGACGAGCAATTTTTTCCCGTCAATATTAATCCTTCAAAAAATGACTGCTTAATTCTGGTAAATTACTTCGGTTGTTTTGACACTCAAATGACGGAATTAATGCAGCTATATGCCAACACAAATGTAATATTGGATTATTCCTTAGCATTTTTTTGCCCTCCATCGAAAAATGCCTATACTGTCTACTCCCCCAGAAAATTTATTGGTGTACCCGATGGCGGGTATTTTATTGACACTACCCAAAATGAAACAGAACTTGTTGAGCTGGAAAGAGATTTTTCATATGACAGGATGATGCAGCTTCTGATGCCGATTGAATCGACCACTAACAGCTCCTATGAATATTTTAAAAAAAATGAAGCGCGTTTAATAAGCAATTATAAAGGAATGTCTCGCCTTACCGAGTATTTGCTTCGGGGGGTAGACTACACAAAAATTATTAATAAAAGAAAAGAAAACTACAAATTCATTCATAGCCAATTTGCCGGCATCAATCAATTATGCCTGCCGGAGGAGGCTGTGCCTTATATATATCCCTTACTGACATCCAAGAATCTGGTTGATATTAAAAAAGAGTTTATTTCCGATGGATTTTATGCGTCTACGCTTTGGGTGAATCATTTAGAAAGTGAATATGAAAATACTTTCGAGCAAACAATGGCCATGAAAGGCCTTTTTATTCCAATAGACCAACGCTATAACGAAGAAAGCTTGGATAGATTATGTAAATTAATCTGTTCGAAAATATGAACTATATAAGGAGCATCTAAATGATACTATCCGGCCATCAACCAAATTACTGGCCCTATGCGGGGCTTTTTGGAAAAATAATAATGAGTGATAAATTTATGTATGTGGCAGATGTTCAGTTTGACAAAAAAAGCTGGCAAAACAGGAATAGGATAAAAACCGCGAATGGTTGGACATATATAACCGTTCCTGTTTTGACCAAGGATAAGTTTGACCAGAAAATAAGTGATGTCGAAATTAACAATACAACTAACTGGCGGGATAAGCATAGGAAGTCGATTGAGTTGAATTATAAAAAATCTCCGTATTATAATGAATACAGAGATTTTATTGATGATTTGTATTCAAAAAGCTGGTTCTCCCTTTGTGAGTTGGATATCTATATAACCAATTTCATCTTGGATGAGCTTTGTGTGAAGAAGGACATATTATACGATAAAGATTATGAATTTACAGGTGCTAAAACAGCGCGTTTAGTTAATATGTGCAAGCAAGCAAAGTGCGATACTTATCTTTCTAACAAGGGAAGTCAAGAATATGTGGATATAGATTGCTTCATAGAAAGCGGCTTGAATCATCGCTTTGTTGAATATCTTGGCACAGAGTATAAGCAGCAGTATCATGGTTTTGTCAGCCATTTATCTGTGCTGGATTTATTAATGAATTGCGGAAAAGACGTAACAAAAGATACTTTATTTGACAGGGGAAATTATGTGTTTAGCGAAATAAATAAAGCCATAGAAGAGGTAAAGTAATATGGGTACATTTATAATTGCGGAGCTTTCTGCCAATCATAATCAGGACTTAGAGCTGGCAAAAAAAACAATACTTGCGGCCAAAGAGTCAGGAGCGGATGGGGTTAAGCTTCAAACATATACTCCTGACACGATTACGATTGATTGTGATAAGTCATATTTTCAAATTAATTACGGTTCCTTGTGGGACGGAACGACGCTGTATAAATTGTATCAAAAGGCTTATACTCCTTGGGAATGGCACGAGGAATTGTTTAGTTACGGTCGGTCGCTTGGGCTTGTGATGTTTTCAACGCCTTTTGATTACAGCGCGGTAGACTTTTTGGAGGGATTGGGCAATCCGATTTACAAAATCGCATCCTTTGAGGCGATGGATTATCCCTTAATCAAATATGCCGCCGCCAAGGGTAAGCCCATGGTTATTTCCCTTGGTTTGCTTTCTCTTGAAGAAATTGGCGAGATGGTGGAGGCCTGCCGCGAAGTCGGAAACGAAGATATTACTTTGCTTGTTTGTACTTCCCAATACCCCGCGAAGCCCGAGGACGCCCAGTTGCTCAAAATTAGCGACATTGCCGCCCGGTTTGGTGTAAAAGTGGGGCTTTCCGACCACACAATGGGAAGCGCGGTTGCAAGCGCGGCCGTCGCACTTGGCGCATGTGTGATAGAAAAGCATTTTGTTCTTGACCGTGAGCTGGGTGGTGTGGATTCTGCTTTTTCCATGACCCCCGATGAATTCAGGCAGATGGTGGATGCCATAAGAGTTATCGAAAAGGCCGTATCCGCTCCTGATTATACAAAAATAAGCTCCGGGCGTGTTCATGCGCGTTCGTTGTTTGTAGTTGCGGATATAAAAAAAGGCGAAAAGTTTACCGCTGAAAATGTACGTTCTATTCGTCCTTCGCATGGGCTTCACCCCAAATATTATCCGCAAATATTAGGCTCAACCGCCACTTGCGACATAGAGCGCGGAACGCCCCTTGCATGGGATATGACAGACTGTAGAGCAGTTTTTGGAGACGTCATATGAAAAGCTCAATTTTGATGACAAAGGTAATAATAACCGGTGTTACGGGGTTTATAGGCAGAGGCTTAGCAAAGCGGCTGCTTCAAAGCGGCACTAAGGTTTATGGCGTGGGACGCGAACAAAAAAAACTGGATGAAATGACGGCATGGGGCGATTTTGTTCCCGTCATAGCTGATTTTGAAGATTATTCTCAGTTGCATAAATTAATTTCTGACCGTGATTTTGATATGTTATGCCATTTGGCCTGGCAGGGAACAACCTCTACAACTGCGGACTATAAAGATTACAATATACAAATAAAAAATATACAAGCCTCATGTGATGCTGCTATGGCGGCTGCTAATTTGCAGTGTAAAGGTTGCGCCTGTAGCAGCAGCTATCAGCAGGGTAGCATAAAAATTAATTCTGATGATAGAACAACGAACCCTATTTTGTATGGTACAGCTAAAAAATGTGCGAGCGATATGTTTATGGCACTTGCTTATAAACATAAAATTTCATGCAAAAATCTTATTCTTCCCAATATTTACGGCATTGATGATAAATTAAACACTGCTATAGTGTTTTTTATTAAACAAATGCTGGCTGATGAAGCCATCAATCTTATTTCCGGCGTACATCAGGATGACTGGGTGTACATTGACGACCTAATTGACGGTATTCTGTGTGCGGTAACTTCAGAAAAAAAATATGCAGATTATTATATTGGCCGCCGCAATATAACAACCTTTAAAGATAAATTAGTAAAAATGAAGTCAATATTAAATTCTAAATCTGAATTGTTATTTGGCACATATTCCGAAAATTATCGTGTTGATTATAGCCAATTTGATTTAGGCGCGTTATTTCACGACACTGGATATGAGCCCAAAACAGATTTTACAAAAAGTATCATTGAAACAGCCGGGTGGATTAAGTCCCTGTAGACGTTTCCGTTGAAAACACTATGTACTAGGAGGGTTGTAAATGAAAGGCATTATCCTAGCTGGGGGCAAAGGTACACGCCTTTACCCTTCAACTATTGCAATATCAAAGCAGCTTATACCAATTTATGACAAGCCGCTGATATACTATCCTTTGTCTGTGCTGATGCTGACAGGTATACGGGATATATTATTGATTTCAACGCCGGAAGATATGCCCTCTTACCAAAAGCTGCTTGGAGATGGTTCACGTTTAGGATTGTCGTTCAAATATGCCGTGCAGAAAAAGCCAAAAGGGTTGGCAGATGCTTTTATTATAGGCGAATCTTTTATTCAAGACGGCGACACTGAGGGCTGCTGTTTGATTTTAGGCGACAATGTGTTCTACGGCCAGTATTTTAGCGGGTTGCTTCAAGGTGCAAAAGAGAAAGCTCAAGCCGGGGAAGCCGCGATTTTTGGATATCCCGTCGGCAACCCAAGTGAATTTGGGGTAGTTGCTTTTGACGGACAGGGAAAAGTCACGTCAATTGAAGAAAAGCCTTCTAAACCCAAGTCAAATTATGCTGTGCCAGGGTTGTATTTCTACAGCAACGACGTAGTGGAAATTGCCAAAGGGGTTAAGCCGTCTGAACGTGGTGAGATTGAGATTACTTCTGTTAATGAGCACTATTTGCGCAACAATAAGCTGCATGTGTCTTTAATGGGGCGTGGGATGGCTTGGTTGGATACGGGTTCACCCGACCGAATGCTAAAGGCTTCGGAGTTTGTTCGCAGTATACAGGAAATGCAAGGGCTGTATATTTCATGTATTGAAGAAATTGCTTGGCGCAAAGGTTTTATTGACACGCAGCAGCTTTTCCGGTTGGGGCAGGAGTTATCAATGACTGATTATGGTAAATATATATTGGATTTGGCCAGGGAGAGAGTATGAAAAGCTTGCTAATAACAGGTGGCGCGGGGTTTATAGGGTCTAATTTTATTTTCTACATGCTTGCCAAACATAGAGACATTAGAATAGTAAACTTGGACGCGCTTACCTATGCCGGTAATTTAAGCACCCTTTCACCAATTAGCAATGACCCTAGGTATTCTTTTGTTAAAGGGAATATTTGTGATAGGACATTGCTTGACGCGCTGTTTAATAAATTTCAATTTGATACTGTTGTAAATTTTGCGGCGGAAAGCCATGTAGACCGCAGCATTGTAGAGCCTGATATTTTTCTGTCTACCAATATTATTGGAACACAGGCTCTATTGCATATAGCCAAACGTCATTGGAATATAGAGCCTGATAACAAATATTGCAGGGTCTACAGGAGTGGCGTAAAATTTTTACAGGTCTCTACAGATGAGGTGTACGGCACTTTAGGAAGCAGTGGTATGTTCGTGGAAGAAATGCCGCTTTTGCCAAACAGCCCTTACTCCGCATCAAAAGCCTCCGCAGATTTAATTGTCCGAGCCTATCACGAAACATATGGGCTACCTATAAATATTACCCGATGCTCTAATAACTATGGGGCATTTCAGTTCCCGGAAAAGCTTATCCCGCTTATGATACACAATTGCATGTTGGACAAGAAATTGCCTGTCTACGGCGACGGAATGCAAATCAGGGATTGGCTGTATGTAGAAGACCATTGCTCCGCTATTGATACGGTTATATGTAAGGGCATAGATGGCCATATTTATAATATTGGCGGTAATAACGAGAAGCCCAATATTGAGGTAGTCAAAACTATTATATCCGCCTTGGGCAAGGATAATAGCTTAATTGAGCATGTAAAAGATAGGCCGGGGCATGACCGCCGCTATGCTATTGATAATACTAAAATAACAACACAATTGGGGTGGACCCCGGAATGGACTTTTGAATCGGGCATGGCAAAAACCATTGATTGGTATCAAAACAATCAAGCATGGACAGATAAGGTAACTTCCGGGGAATACCTGGATTATTACGAAAAAATGTATTTGCAAAATTAAGGGGCCGTTCGCAAGACGGCCCCTTTTTAAAATTAAATATATTCGATTTTAAAGAAATTCAATTACTCATAGCCCGTTGGTGTTTTCGGTGACATCCTCTATAGAGTCGGCGGGTCTGACAGCCTCGGGATTGCTGGTTTCGCTGTCGTTAATAATTTCAACCTTGGATACGGAGACTTCATAGGCAGTCTTTTCCAGAATATTATTCTCGTCGATTTTCTTCTGGTATTGACGGCTTTGCATTCTGCCCCAAAGGCGGATATGATGTCCGACTTCCAGTTTGCCGGCGTATCTGGCATTTCTGCCCCACGCGATGCAAGGTATGTAGTCGGACTTGTTATATGAACGATTGACCGCCACCAACAGGTCGGCGATTTCGCGCCCGAAGGGCGTGGTGCGGTAAATGGCCGGTTTGCACAAATAGCCGTCTAGGAACACATCGTTGGGGCTAGACTCCTGCGCGGTGAGGGGCTCAACGTCCCGAGCGAAAATGGTAAGCACCAGCTTGTTTTTTCTGTCAGCCTCGACATAATTGTTGTACGAGCGGATTTGCCCAAGAATGCGTACGGGTAAACCAACCGCCATTTTCTCGCGGTCAACAATGCGTTCGCTTACGGTTACGGGCAAAACATCGCTGTTGCCGCTGAGTCTATCCACCTCAACGTCGAAGCGATAAAAGCCTTCTCCATAAATCTCATGGCTGAACACAAAATCAGAATAAATGCGTCCGCCGATGTCAATGAAATTATTTCCGTTCTCCACGTTGCGTCACCTCTCTTTAGTTATATTTTATTTCTACTGGCTTGGATTTAGAACCGCCCATGCCGCCGCCGCGCCCAAAACCGCAGTGGAGTTCTCTTGCCCGCGGGCGGGGAACTCCTGAGGCATACGCTCCGCGCCGTCAATGCCGCAAAACGTGCGCTGGATACATACCTGCAAGCCATCGTCCGTAACGCTTGAGGCGGTGATACACGCCCGTGCGTTAAAACCATAGGTGATGAGCTTCGCCTCGCTCTGGGATAAAAGCGGAAAAATTGTTTTGTCGTCGGCGTTGACCACAAGGTAATCGTCCCGTCCAAGCTCGGGTATTATCGCGGTTAAAACCGGCGAAGCTTCCGCCGCCACCAGCACGTTTACCTTTGGGCCAAGGGGCTGCTCGCTGGTAATATGATAGCAATTGGCCGTACCTTGACTCATACGCAAAAACGCCTTGGTCATTTCCCGTCCATTATAACCGACAATGCCTACCGATATTGGAATCTTTGGCATTTTTATCCCTCCCTAGCTATAATTCAATGTTTATGTTGAACCGGAGGCGGTTAGAATATTCTGCGAAATATTGGCATGAAATTGTAATAAAGGAGGTTATAGAAATGGACGCAAACGACTTGCCTACAAAACGAAATCTGCTGCAAGCCAAGCATAACTTAAGTTTGGCGAGAAAAGGGCATAATCTGCTGGATAAAAGACACAAGGCCCTGCTGCACGAGCTTTCCGAAGCAAAAAACAAAGTACACATTCTAAGAAAAAAGCTTCATAGTGATATTATAACCGCATATCAAATTTTGGCAATAGCGCAAATAGAGCTTGGGCAAGAAAATGTGGCAAGTTTATGGAAAATATTTTTCCCGGTTGGTGGATACGATTTAAGCGAAACCGCCGCATCCCTTGACGAAGCGTTTTGTGTCTGGCGCGAGGTTTTAACAAAAATACAAGAATTGGCTGATGCTGAGGCAAAAATCCGCCGTCTGGCCGCTCTGATTCGCCGCACAAGAAAACGCGCCGCCGCACTAAGGAATGTTACCATTCCAAAATACGAGGCGCGTATAAAATACATATCAGAGCAGCTTGAAGAACGCGAACGGGACGAGATGGTGCGTTTAAAGACCGCTAAAAAAAGCCGCGAAACACTTTAATAGCTCCATTCAATCTCATCCAAAATCCATACATACAGATGTCTGCGACCAAAACGCAGGGCGTCTTGTAAATCCTCCATAAAGAGGTCGATTTTGTAGCCGCGAATCGCGCCGCCGACATCTGCGGCCAAGGCGAAGCCATATCCCTCAACGAACAGGCGCGTCCCCAGCGGTATAACGTTGCGGTCAACGGCGACTATTCCGTGCTGAACCTCGCGGCCGGAAGCGGTAATGCGATACCATGGGTCACAGGGATGCTTGCCCGTGCAGCCGTATCCGGCGGTGTAGGCCGTGGCCTCCATACGCACGCGGCGGAAATAGTGAAAGTCCTCGCGAAACGGGTTGGTCATGGAGCCCAGCCAGGCCGTTCCGATGTCTATTATTTTGTCGATGGGTTCGGACAGAATGGCGGTTCCGATAGCTTCGCGATTAATTTCCGCACCGCCGATATAGACGATGGCCGTTGTAATTTCATTTACGCCCAAAACCCCGTCCTGGCGCACATATCTGCGCCCGCGGCTTACGGCACCTGTGTAATTTTCGATGGTTTGGTAGAGAACGTAATACGTGTCAAAAATAAGCCGTGATTGCCACGAGGTAAAGCTCAGTGTTTCGCCGCTTGCCACTTGACGGGTATGGTCGCCGTCAAAAAGCAAAGCCAGTTCTTGCTCCTGCTGCAATTGTGTCAGCACTTCCTCTATCGTGACCCCCGGCCGGGAAAAGCGCGTAAGTAAGGGATTTCCGTCGATTTCAAAGTAAAAATTGATTTCTCGTTCGAGTGTGATTGTAATTCCGTCCCAGATTAGGCCGGACAGAGAATGGCTGGTGCGGTCAAAATCGTTTAGTGCGATGCCCAATTCGCGTAAAGCTTCTTCCACCGTTGCTGCCTGGGTTAGAAAAATGTGCTGCTCATTTTGGTCGTAAACCGTTACCTGTCGAAGAACCGTTTCGGCCGCTGTAAAGCTTAACACCCCAAATGGAATGGCAATGCTGGCAATTAGGGCAAAAAGCACCACATAAACGGCCACTTTTAATTTTTTCATAAATATCCTCCAATCTTGCGGAGGCGATTGTAACAGTTCATTAATAAATAAGCAATAATTATTCATCGCAAATTAATATCTATTAACAAATAATTTCCTATAAATTACCAATTATCGACGCTGGACTTAAGGAAGGGTGGCTTGAGAGGGGGAGGAGGCGTGTAGAATGTGGAGCGACTTGCGAGCAGTGCGGCGCATTGATTTGGATGCGAAAATGCGTGTTCGCGACGGCGATAGCCGTTGGCGAATGCCATTTTCGCCCAAAGCACCAGCCGCAAACGGCCGCGAGCATTAGCGTAACATTTACACGCCGCCTCCCCCTCTCAAGCCGCCACTCCTAAAATGGTGGCTTGAGAATCCCCTTTTCCGTAATAAATCCGGTAATATATTCTGCGGGGGTCACGTCAAAGGCCGGGTTGTAGGTTTTTACACCTGCCGGAGCCATTTTTTGACTAAACCACATGTCTGTGATTTCCTCGCTATCGCGCTCTTCGATTACAATCTCTGCACCCGTGGGCGTCTTCGGGTCAATCGTGGAAAACGGCGCGCATACATAGAACGGAATTCCAAAATTTTTGGCCAGCACTGCCACCCCAAAGGTGCCTATTTTATTGGCGGTGTCGCCATTGGCCGCAACGCGGTCGCATCCCACAAGCACCGCGTCAATCAAGCCCTTTGACATTACCGTTGCCGCCATGTTGTCGCAAATAAGTGTGACGTCTACATTGGCGCGGTGAAGCTCGAAAGCCGTCAGCCTCGCGCCTTGCAAAACAGGGCGCGTTTCGTCCGCGAAAATTTTTAGCGAAATGCCCCGTTCTTGCGCAATATAAACAGGCGCGAGTGCCGTTCCGTACTTTGACGCGGCCAAGGTTCCGGCGTTGCAGTGGGTTAAAATTCCCATGCCCGGTTTTAGCAAAACCGCGCCGTGCTCGCCAATGCTTCGGCACACGTTTATATCTTCCTCACGGATGTTCTCGGCTGCCTCACGGAGGGCGATTATAACTTCATCCACAGGTTTTCCTTTGACTGATTCGAACACATCCGACATTCTTGCCAGTGCCCAATTTAAATTCACCGCCGTTGGGCGCGAGCCGGAAAGATACGTCCGGCCTTTCTCAAACGCCGCCGCCAAAGCATCAAAATCCGAAGCCGTCCGCGCTACTTCCTTCATGTATACGTACATGCCCATGGCCGCCGCTATTCCAATCGCCGGCGCACCCCGCACCTGTAAAATTTTTATCGCTTGCCAAACGTCCTCAATTGTGCGCAGATGCAGGTATTTCACTTCGCTGGGTAACAGCGTCTGGTCTAAAATTACAACGGCGTTTTCTTCTAAATAAATTGTCTCTAGTTGATTCATAGCGTCTCATCTCCTAAGTTTAATATTTTATCATAAGTCAACAAAACTGAATATCGTCGGCGGTGGTCGCGTTTAGCAGGTATTCAAGTTTTGTATATTTTGCTCCTATGAAAAAACAACTGTCTTTGTCGCCCAGCGTTATTTTGTTAGGCAATTCAATGGGGCCACCCTCAAAAAAACAGACCTTATAACCTCTCTCGGGGTCATGCTTAAACTCCTTTATTACAGCATAATGCGTAATAGCGGAGATAGGCTGCCCACGATAAATAGCTATATGGCGCAAATTATTTTCTCGCTCATTGCTGATTCTGCAAGGATACCAGCACATAGGCTCGCTTTCTCCTAAAAATGTGTCCTCGAAGCCTCTGCCGTTAGCGGACAGGATTACCGTGTCATACTTCTCATACCGTGATGCAGCTATTAACGCGCCTACATCAATGCCATGCTCATCCCGCAAAAAGGCACTGGCTTCCTCGATATACTTGTCTACTGCGTCTTCGATTAAGGTGTTTCGGGCAAAACTCTTTGAGTCACTGATGGACGAAAATAGCCGCGTAATCATATCAATGCGTTCCAGTTTTAAATCGTCCAGATACACGGCTACCTGTTTTTTTGAGGCCTTATTGTTTTTTAACAGGCCGTCGAAATAGGCGGCGTCAAATTCTTTTTGCATATACCCATCTCCTTTGATATCAATTGTAATCGTAACAACTTGCAGTTGTCAATATCTTTAATGATATTTTATATGATATTATAAAAAACTGTTGCTATTTACTTCAAGTTAATGGGGCGTGGCCCAATGGCGTGAGTGACGGCGTGTGAAATGTGGAGCGTCTTGCGAGCACCAGCCGCAACGGGCGCGAGCATGAGCGTGACATTCACACGCCGTCATCCACGCTACTGGGCTACTCCCGAGTTAATGTGCATACTTGACATCGCACTATCAAGTATCTATACTGTACAAAGGGTTTTTCCTTGAGAGGCGCGAACTATGAATAAGCTCGACTTACCCGCCGCAAGGCAGCACAAGAATATGCTTTTTGATTTTTACGGGGCGTTGCTTACGGAAAGGCAGCGTGAAATTTTTGCGATGCACCACATGGAGGATAACTCGCTGGCGGAAATAGGTGCGACTATGGGTGTGACGCCGCAAGCCGTGGCCGATTTGCTAAAGCGTTCGGCGGCGCGGCTAAACCGCTACGAAGAGCAGCTTGGTCTTGTGAAAAAGCACATCTCTAATCAAAGCTTGATAGAGGAAATTAATCGCGCGCTATTAGAGCTGGAAGCATTAGGCATGGAGGACGCGGCAGCTATCGCCGTTCGCATTCGCAAACTCGTTGAAACACTAACAAAGGGAGGTGTTTAATGGCATTTGAAAATTTAGGTGAAAAACTGCAAAATGTTTTTAAGAAGCTGCGGGGTAAGGGCCGTCTTTCCGAAAAAGACGTAAAGGAAGCCATGCGCGAGGTCAGGCTCGCGCTTTTGGAGGCCGATGTAAATTTCCGCGTGGTGAAGGAATTTGTCGCCGGAGTAACGGAAAAATCCGTCGGTCACGATGTGCTGGAAAGCCTAAATCCCGGACAACAGGTCATAAAGCTGGTGCATGAAGAGCTGATTGCCCTCATGGGCTCGTCACAAAGCCAGCTGACGTTTTCGTCAAAGCCACCCACGGTGTACATGATGGTGGGCTTGCAGGGCGCGGGCAAAACCACCAGCAGTGGCAAGCTGGCTGGGATTTTGCGCAAGCAGGGAAAACGCCCGCTTCTGGTGGCCTGCGATATCTACCGCCCCGCCGCCATCAAGCAGCTGCAAATCGTTGGCAGCACCTATAATATTCCCGTTTTCGAAATGGGTGACAAGGCCAATCCCGTAACCATTGCGGAAAAAAGTCTGGATTTTGCTAGGGAAAACGGCCATGACATGGTGCTAATCGACACTGCCGGACGCCTCCATATAGACGACACACTGATGGACGAGCTTTCAAACATCCGCGCCGCTGTAAAGCCGCAGGAAATTTTATTGGTAGTGGACGCGATGACGGGGCAAGACGCCGTAAACGTAGCCCAGACCTTTGACGAAAAGCTTGGCTTGGATGGCATAATCGTAACCAAGCTGGACAGTGACACTCGTGGCGGCGCGGTTTTGTCGGTCAAAAAGGTAACAGGCAAGCCGGTAAAATATGTGGGCATGGGCGAAAAGCTCGAAGACATGGAGCCCTTTTATCCCGACCGTATGGCCTCGCGCATCCTGGGAATGGGCGACGTTTTAAGCTTAATAGATAAGGCCCAGCAGGCTTTCGACGAAAAACAAGCCGCCGAGCTGGAACAAAAGCTTCGCAACAACGCATTCACGCTGGAAGACTTTTTGGGCCAGATGCAGCAAATCAAAAAAATGGGCTCGATAAAAGACCTCATCGGCATGATTCCGGGTATGAACCAAGCGGCTCTAGCCGGCGCGGAAGTGGACGAAAAGGCCATGGTTCACACCGAAGCCATAATCCAATCCATGACCCGGGAGGAGCGGCACAATCCCGCCATTTTAAACGGCTCGCGCAAGCGGCGCATTGCCAAGGGAAGCGGCCGTACAATTCAGGAGGTCAACCGCCTGCTAAAGCAATTTGAAGAGATGCGCAAGATGATGAAAAACTTCACCGGCGGCGGAATGTTTGGCAAGAAAGGCAAATTCGGCAAAAAAGGCAAGCTGCCATTTTTCCAATAGCGGCTTGTGCCGCATCAACAAAAAAATTATAAAGGAGTATGTATCATGGTAAAAATTCGTTTAAAAAGAATGGGCGCGAAGAAAGCTCCGTTCTATCGTATCGTAGTGGCGGACAGCCGCACCCCCCGTGACGGCAAGGTGTTGGCGGAAATCGGCATCTACGACCCCACAAAGAACCCCACAGTGCTTCGCGTGGACAACGAAGCCGCTCAAAGCTGGATTTCCAAGGGTGCGCAACCTACCGACACCGTCCGCGCATTGCTTAAAAAGTCCGAGGCGTAAAAAACCGGGCAGTGGAAGGAGTATGTTGAATGAAAGATTTACTAATTCTAATCGCCAAAAAGCTGGTAGACCAGCCCGATTTAGTGGAGGTCAAGGAAGAGCAGCGGGACGACGTAACCGTTCTGTGTCTAAAGGTTGGCGCGGATGATATGGGCAAGGTCATTGGCAAGCAGGGCCGCATAGCCCGCGCAATCCGCACCTTGATAAAAGCCGCTGCCATCCACGAAGAAAAAAAGGTGAATGTAGAAATCATTTAAAAATCTAAACCGCGGCCACGCGCCGCAATGGGGCTATAGCTCAGATGGGAGAGCGTACGGTTCGCATCCGTAAGGTCGAGAGTTCGAATCTCTTTAGCTCCAGTGCGAAAACCTTGGAATTAATATGATTGACAAAAACCCGTTTGTTTTCATGGATAGCCGCTTGTCTTTCAAGTGATAATTTGAAATGGTGGTGTAAATAAATTTATTTCTTAATGAATCTTACCAGATAAGAATTTAAAATTTTTATATCAATCGGCTTTGACATAAAGCCGGAAAAACCGTTGTTCATAAACATCTCGGCCTGACCTTTTATAGCGTTGGCGGTGAGTGCGACAATGGGGTGATTGTAGCCCATATCCCGTAAAATATTTGCTACCTCAACACCATCCATACCCGGCATCATGTGGTCTAAGAAGATAATGTCATAAACCCTGCCCCGTGCGATTTTATCTACAGCAGACTGTCCATTCTCGGCCAAATCTATGTTAAGTCCAAAGGATTTCAGCATGGCTTCCGCCACATAAAGATTTGCTTCCACGTCGTCGACAACAAGAACGCTGCCGTAAGGCATTTGCTCCGGGATAAATTCAAATTCCTTTGCCGCCGTCCATGTTCCAGATTCAAAGTTTTGTAGCTTAGTAGCCAATTCATCACCCAAAATTTCCGTACTGACTACCTTTTGTGGTATTTTCACCGTCACGTGAGTACCTTTACCCACATCGCTTTGCATATCATACTCGGCGTTCATCATCTGTACCATGCTGTATACGATATGAAGCCCCAATCCTGTGCCGCTGACAAACGGTTTTTCGTGTTCATGTAGACGTATATACTCGCCTTTATAGCCTTGCACTTCCTCAATTTGTTGTGCAGACATTCCCATGCCCGTATCTTCTATGGAAATGACAAGCATTATATAACCATCTTTGTCGCTTTCAATTTTTTGCAACGATAATGCTACCAATCCGGATTCTGTGTACTTGAAAGCGTTAGTCAGTAAGTTATTGATGATTTGCCTAATGCGCAATGAATCGCCCACCAGCTTTGCGGGGAGATTTTTATCAACGTGCATTTGGAACAATATATCTTTGTTGTCCAAGTAAACCAAGTGTAGCTGGGAAACATCACCTGCCAAACTTGCCACGTCGTATTCCTTTTCAAGTAGCGTCATTTTACCCGATTCAATTTTGGAAAAATCCAAAATATCGTTTACGATATTCAAAAGGATTTTGGACGAATCGTAAATTTTTGAAAACGCCTCTTCGAGATGGGGCGGCATAACTTGTCCACGCAAGTGCACTTCCGAGATGCCCATAACCGCCGTGATAGGCGTACGGATTTCGTGGCTCATTCTTGCCAAAAATCTGCTTTTCGCCCGATTGCTTTCTTCTGATTCAATTGCGGCTTTTATAGAACGCAAATCGTTGTTATACGACACAATTATTTTTCTGCCCCCACGCTCCATCCTAAATGCAATTACCTCAACAGGAAGCTGTTTGCCGTCCGATGTTTGCCGCATCCACTCATATCGCAAGCTACCTTCTACCAACACTTTTTTAATATACTCGATACCCTTTACACCGGAAAGTGTGCCGCAAGGCTGGTATTTTGGAATAAAATCATTGTAACGCCGCAGGTATTCTTCCTTGCTTGAAACACCAAAAATATCAAGAAGCCGCTGGTTGCAATCAACAAAATTAAGCTCACTATCCCAAATTTCAACAAGCGCAGGCGAATTTTCAAGCAACATACTTGTCATTTCATAAGCTTCGCGTTCCCTTGTTTGTTCTTCAAGCATTTTACGTTGGCGCAAATCATAGTTATACCCTACAAGCGCAGGTTTTCCTTGCCGCATAATACGTATGGCGGTAACTTCCACCGGCACTTCTTCGCCGTTTGCATCAATGAGTGTCCAATCATACTTTAAGAAACCATTCTCAAAGGCTGTTTTTGTCTTTTTAGCATAGTATTCCGTTGAAGGAGTTCCGCAGGGCTGAGTTGGGGGATTATACTTTGTGAGATTGTTCAAATACTCCCATTTATCTGGAATTCCAAGCAGGCCACACACCTTGTCGTTACAATCTATAATATCAAGATTTTCGTCCCATATGTCAATGAACAGAGGTGATGAATCATACAATGCCTCTGTAAACTTTTTGTTTTCTCTTTGTATATTGGCTTGCTCCACCCTGTTAAAAACACTTGTAAACATTAACCCGACAGAAGCAAACATATTCATTTCATCGTTGGTGTATATTTTTTCGTAACGACAGTCGTCAACACTAAAAAACCCGATAAACTCCTGATTCAAGAACAGAGGTAGACATACAATAGATACCATTTGGTAATAACCCAAAAAAGACGCATCTCTCAATGGTAGCTTTGAAATCGGTGAATTTATGGCTTTGCCTTGATAAAACATATCAAGCCATTCAGGAAGACCGCTATAAGGGAATTTTAAGCCAATGGGCACTTCGATTTTTTGTTTGCCCACTTCGCTTAACCACTCGTACCGCATGACAAAGTATAGCTCGCCGTCAATGACTTCGTTGCGCCAAATTTGAACACGGTCTGCTTCTACGCAATGCCCCACAATTTCCATGCCCGACATAAGTGCTGTCATAGTATCTTCTTCGTTAGCTGTTAGCAAAACCTCAGCAGCTTTATTTACTGTATTTAATAATTTTTCACGATAAATAAGAGCATCATAAATTTGTTCCTTTTCATACCTACTGCATTCTGAACCGCCCACGAAAATACCACCCTTCCTTTTACACCACCCTTCCTTTTACACCACTATGGCTTTGGCAATATACACATTATCATATATTTTTTAAGACCGCAAATGAAATGTAGAAAACTCAGGGTAACAGCAGTTAATTTTTGCGCAAGAAAGGGGCCGTCTCGCTAAGAGAACCGGGTATCAGCGGCGCACCGGGCCCGAAAACCCCGTGAATTGCGCAGAATTTGCGAACAGTGCGGCGCATGGCGGCAACTAGAAAGGCGAGAATTCGCGCAGATGATTAAATCTGCAAGCGAATTCCCGCCTTTCTTTGTCGCCCCAGC
>Ga0209755_10000738_pt1 | contig 57436 bp, 37 predicted proteins | sample TergutCo191P1_FD_187301 | JGI IMG/M metagenome (GOLD analysis project Ga0209755, IMG submission 187301) | Cornitermes sp. P1 segment gut microbial communities from Petit-Saut dam, French Guiana - Co191P1 (SPAdes) (version 2) | ecosystem: Host-associated > Arthropoda: Insects > Digestive system...
TGAAAAATGGCAGGGTGTTGTTGCTGACATGAAGGCTGAGATGGAACAGCTTCGTCAAGAAATAACTGAGCTAAAAGCCAAAAATTAATTTTTTAAATCAATTACCAATCCGAAATCAATACCTTCCTTCATACTGCATAATATTGCGGCATCTGCTGAAACAGTGGTTTGAAATAGCAGCAGATAATTTAGAAGCTGCAGAAGGATGCTTAGGCAAAATTGGCTGTATTCTACCATTGCAAATATCATTTTCTTCACCTAAAATACAAGTACATGAAAAACAAACAGGAAATCTGGATTGCCATGGTTCTCAGCGTTTATGCAAAAAAACTGGGAATTGCCATATCAGAAGCCGCTGAACGGTTATTATCTGACGGCGGCTTGGGTTATCTGGAAGATTGTTATGAAGCCCTGCATACTCAATCAAATGAAGATGTTGTTAATGAGTTAATAGATATGGCAAAAGAAGGTGTTGTTTAATGATTTTATATCATGGAAGCAATATAGAAGTATCATCTATAGATTTGTTAAAATGTACAAAGCATAAAGATTTTGGTCAGGGTTTCTATACAACATCCATAAAACAACAAGCAGACGAATGGGCACATAAAGTTACAAGGCGGTACAGAGCCGGCAAACCTATTCTTAATGTATACGAATTTAACGATAGCCACGATGATTTAAAAACCATATCTTTTACAGAGCCTGATGCGAGGTGGGCTATTTTTGTTATTAATAATAGAAATCATGAATTTTTTAATACAGAAGATGATTTATCCAATCATGATAATAAATATGATCTTGTGCATGGACTTGTTGCCAATGATGATATTTCCGCAATCCTGGATACGTTTCTTATGGGTATCCTGCCAATGTCAGAAATGTCAAAAGCTCTGGTATACAAACAGCTAAATGATCAATATTCGTTTCATACAAAAAAAGCTCTTTCGTACTTAAAGTTTTTACGGAGCGAATCAATATGACAGAAAAACAAAGATTTTTAATCTATGTTAAAATAGGCAACTTACTCGCAGATGTCAGAAGGAATAATAATGTGGGTATATGTGAAGCAATTAAAATTTTGCTGGAAAAAAAAATCATACAGGATATAGAAGACTTGGAAACCGGCTATTACCTCGAAAGCAGCGCTTATCTGTCTGAAGTATTCCGTTGTTAAGCCATAAATCTCCGTCCACAACGCCGCGATAGTAACTGCAAAAAGCCTGACAATTCGCCGTTCCCGTGTTACAATGTTACCCTATGGAAAATAATTCAATAAGAAACCGGATAACCTTCGGTCTTGGCACTCTCGGCAGGGACATGGTTTATGCCATCGTCTCCATGTTTTTAATTTTTTACCTTACAGACGTAATCAATCTGCCCTCCAGCACAATGTGGTGGGTGGCAGGAATAATCCTCGCTGCACGTATATTTGACGCCCTGACAGATCCGCTGATGGGTTTTATTATCGACAACACAAAATCACGATGGGGAAAGTTTAAACCGTGGATAGCGGTCGGCATTTTAACCTCGCCGTTATTTACCATTTTGCTTTTTTCCGATTTTGGATTTCACGGCACAGCGTATATCGTCACCTTTGCGGTTTTTTATTTTATGTGGGGCATCAGCTACACAACACATGATATTTCGTACTGGTCGATGCTTCCCGCATTAAGCGTCGATCAAAAAGAACGCGAAAAAATCGGCTCGCTTGCGCGCATCTGCGCAAACATCGGGCTCTTCTTTGTCGTTGTCGGTATTGTGCCGGTTACAAAATTAATAACAGGAAAATTAACCGGCATTCCGGCAGATAATCTCGCTTCCACTGATTTACAACCCGGTTATTTTACATTTGCGATTATGATATCGATAGTTATGGCAATGAGTTTATGCATCGCGTTATTCGGCGTTAAAGAAACAGGAGTTGTAACAGGCAAAAAACAAGGAACTCCCATCCGCGAACTTTTTGGAATCATAATTAAAAACGATCAATTATTTTTTACCGCAATCGCGTTGTCGCTTTTTATGATTGGTTACATCACAACGACAAGTTTTGGTCTTTATTATTTTAAATACGCATACGGCAACGAAGGCATGTTCTCGGTCTTCTCCGCGATTTTAGGCGTGTCGCAATTATCCGGCCTTGCGCTCTTTCCGATTTTCAGCAAAAAGTTTGATCGCAAAACCCTCTTTACAGGCGCGGTTATTTCCATGGTTGCAGGCTACATCATTTTCTTTTTTGCGCCTGTCACCACGATGGTATTTATCGGCATCGCGGGCGTTCTAATCTTTTTCGGTCAGGCTTTTATCCAGTTATTAATGACGATGTTTGTCGCGGACTCGGTCGATTACGGTCACTGGAAATTAGGCAAACGCAACGACAGTATCACCTTCTCGCTTCAGCCGCTTATCTACAAATTGGGCGGAGCGATTGGCACAGGAGTTGTCTCTGTTATAATTCTCGTTTCAGGCATTAAAGAAGCCGATTCCGCCGCAGACGTTACCCCAGAAGGCCTTTTAATGATGAAAGCCGCGATGTTCATTTTCCCGATGATTTGTTTCGTTGCAAGTTACCTTATCTACAGGGCAAAGTTCAAGATTGACGCAAAATTTTATGCGCAGATACTCTCCGACTTAAAAGAACGCGGGGAACTCGCGAAGTAACAAGGGGATTGTCGCTAAAAATATTTTCACTTTTTTTCGTTTTCACTAAAGCAAAACGCCGCTCTTGTGCCATATATAGGTATGAAAATATCAACTTTACAAGTCAAGCTTCGCTTGACAGTCAGGTTACGCCTGACAGCATGGCTGTGTCATGTTATCTGGTTTTGCCAGACGGCCGCCGCTCTGTTCTGCGGCACGGCGATCTTTGCAACAGAAGCCACGGCCAAGGAAGAAATCGCTACGGAGATCGCTGCGGAAAACGCGGCGGAAACAATTGAAGAAAACGCGGCTAAACCTGCCGTAAAGATCTTCAACTGGAGCCTTACATGGAACGGCTTGTGGGAAAAGACCAGTTTAAATCTGTTAAACAGGACTTTTCATAATCAGGCGGAATTTGACTTAAATGTCCTCCCTGCAAATTTGTTAATGCGCGTGCGTTTTCTTGACAGACGCACATTTAACTTTGAGCTTGAGGAGCCGCTGACAAATCCCCTAAGAGAATCAACCAATTTTACAGGCGGATTGTATCACCTCTCCACAGGCTCAAGAGCATTGTACGGCGTTCTGGATGAAAGCGGACTTCCTGCAAGAATTCGCAATCCATGGATTCGATCGCCTCCCTACCCGGAGAATCACTGGGCTTCTTCCGCAGACATGGAAACAGAAGCATCCAGCACAAAACTGGACGAAGTGTATCTGCGTCTTTCCAGCCCGCAATTTTTTCTTTCCCGTGATATGGGGTTTAAATGCTTTGCTTCGGCGCAAATGGAAATCGAAAGCGGCGCCATGGCTTTTTTGGGCGGAATAAACCTTTCCGTAAAAAGAAATACCAATTTAAGATTGGAAACCTTCTACACAGACAGAACTCTGGCGCCCAGGGAAATTAACACATGGTTTGGTTTTCCGCCGCCGCTTCCGCAGAGGGAAACAAGACTTTATGCGGCGGCTCTTCATTTTAAAAGCCCGGTTTTTTCCGTAAGTTCAGATTTTGCCGTATCTGAAACATTTTCGTGGGGAAAAGATATTTATGCAAATTTAGGCATGACTTTATCGCTTCGTCCAATTCATTTTTCCGTAGCGGCGGAAAGCGCAGGCAGCCGGTTTGTTTACAGGGACGGAGCCATCCGCGAAGAGCGTCTTAGGGGAGCTGCAAAAATTGAGTGGATAGGCAGATATAATTCATTATTCAGAGTCGATTCCATTTTTCGCAGCCCTGCCTTCGGCGAGCCGTTTGAAAACGGTTCTATCGGACTTTATTTTCGCATGCCGGACAGACGAAACAATAATATTTTTAACCTAACAAGGGTATCCCTCAGGGCAGACAGCATGGATGACAGCATATCAGGGGTTATCGGCTTCACCGTAAACATGCAAAAAATTGGGATAACCAATCCCCTTAGAATCAATTTATCTGGTTCATGGGAAGAGAACTCGACAGCAGGCAACCTTGAATTTATACTAACGCACAGGGGTTTTCAGCTAAGATCGAAAGTCGGAATAACCTATATTGAAGAAAAAGACGAAAAATTCAGCTTTTCGATAAGTACATCGATGCGATTCAAGAGAGGAAGAATAAGTCTGAGGGCAGAATCGCCTGATTTTCCGGAAAGATGGAACTGGTCGATCTCATGGCGAATGGAAATATTGGAAAAATCACAAAAAAATGAATGATTTTGATTGTTTTTTAAATAAATATATATTACAATTAGTTAATATCATAGGTGAAAGGAGATAATATGCCTGCTGGTGTAACAATTATGATTGTTGACGACTCTAGAATTATGAGGAACACTGTAAAAGGCGTCTTCTCTGGGGTGGAATCAGCCTGTAACTTCATCGAAGCAAAGGATGGCGAGGAAGCGTTGGCTCTGCTTGAAACTCAAACCGTCGATCTGATATTACTTGACTGGAATATGCCAAGATTATCAGGGATCGACTTCCTGAAACAGATCAGGGCCATGGATCAGTATAAAGACTTACCCATCATTATGGTAACCAGTGAGGCTGCCAAGTTTAATGTTATCGAAGCATTAAAACATGGAGCCACTGATTATATTACAAAGCCAATTAAACTTGATTTATTTAAGCAAAAATTGGCAAAACTACGTTTATTCAGGATGTAATTATGACAGTTGAATTGCAAAATTATGTGGAACCGTTTGTAGAGGTTACCGTTAACACCTTTAAGGAATTCTGCGGGGTGGACATTGTTCCAAGACATCCGCATTTTCTGGATCCGGAACAGGGATTTGAGTGGGACATTTCAGCGGTAATCGGGCTTTCTGGTGCAGTAAAAGGCGCTGTTATCGTTTCAATGAAAGCTGATCTGGCGGTCAAATTAACGGATTTACTTGCCGGCGAAGGGCATTCGGAAATTGATGCTGATGTTGTTGACGCTATCGGCGAAATAAACAACATTATTGCAGGTAACATTAAACCTAAGGTGCCGAATGGGGAAAAGATCGTAATTTCTATCCCTACAATAATAAAGGGAAAAGAACATTCTATCGCGTGGCCCAGCAAACAAACGCGTATTCTTTGTATTCCTCACAAGGCTTTTGATAACGATATCTTTCATCTAATGGTGGCAATAGAACTCGATCCAGAAAAATAACAGGAGAGGACATAATGAAGCATGTATTTGTGTTCGATCCAAAGGCATTTTACAACCAGCAATGGAAGATGGATAACATTCTTGACGGTATAGGGCAGTTTTTCAGAACGCAGCACAATCCTGATTTTTCCATCCAATATTCCCGTTACCGCAGGAATGCTATTGGAATAATCAACGATGAAGCTGAAAAAGCAAAATCAGGCGACACTGTAAGAATTTATGCTGTCGGCGGAGAAGAAATTCTGTTTGACTGCCTTAACGGTGTCGCTCATTTCCCAAACATGCAGCTGGCCGCTGTTCCTTTCGGCGAATCAAATGACTTTATTAAAATTTTCGGTGACGATAAAATCGATACATTCAGGGATCTCCCGACTCTTGTAAATTCCGGCACGATTCCTACGGACGCAATCAGATGGGGCGTAAATTACGCTCTTAATTCATGCTACATAGGGATGAATTCCGCAATTTCAAAAAGAGTCAGAGACATGAAGTCAAAGCTTAACAAAAGCAGCTTTTTTATTTTTTCCAGGCTTTCCTCTTCTCTTAACAACCTGTTGACTGCATTTGATAAAAATCTCGCAGCCAGAGAATATGAGATTTTTATTGATGACAGGGACTACAGCGGAAATTATTGCCTTATTCATGTCGCCAACGGCCCGTATCATTCCGGAAAATTAACAGGCGTTTCAGAGGCCACTCCAAACGACGGCGTACTGGATATAGCTCTTATTAAATCGTCTCACCCATTTAAAACATTGTCATCTCTTGGAAAATATTCAAAAGGAAAACAACCAAAAAATTGTATCTTTTTGCATGGAAAAAAAATAACTGTTAAATCAAAAAAAAGAATGTGGATTCAATTGGATAACGAATACATAAAAGACACAGATATCAGTTTAAGCGTAGTACCTAGCGCTGTGCAATTGGTTGCAGCGGACGGTATATTATATCCAATAGCTTCATTATCGGGGGCTTAGTTCATGGCAGTAAAAAAAACCGACGAAATTAGACTAAGAAGCGTTGCGAACTTTGCCTCCATCGCCATGATTTTCTTTTTAAGCGCAGCGTTTATTTTAGAAACATGGATTGAGGAAATATCTGTCAACTACAGCGTTGCCGGGCTTATCATGATTGTTTCATTGGTAATTGTCATTTTAATACAGAGAAATTCAATACATAAATACAAATTGGCATTTAATGTTCCGTTTATTCTGTTTCTTTTCTATACAGCCTTGATGATGCTGTGCAGATGGTACAATCCGCACTATTTATTTATTTTAACCGCGTTTTGCGCCATTAGCTGCATATATTCAAGATTTCAAAGAACCCTTACCTATATCGTCGTAACTAACTTAATACTGGCATTCCTTATTTTTAGGGGGAATGCAATCGGCGGACAGGGAGTGCCGTTAGTTGCAATACTTATAAACTGGGGAATAAGCATATTTTCCAGCATAATTATGCTGCTTCTGACAAGGACTGCGACAATATCTCTGGATAAAGCTCTTGAGCACCAGCAGTCATTTAACAACCTTCTTGCGTCTACAGAAAACGTAGTAGCAATGATAAACGAACGCAATGAAGTTGTTTACGCAAGCAGAACCCTTGCTCAGCTTGGAAATTCTGACGATCAGACATTGATTCAGGGCAGGCCGTTAATCGATTTATTCCCGGGAAGATCTTTAAAGATACACGCGGGAAAAATGCTGAAAGAGAAAGATGATTATGCCGGCGACTGGGAATTTACCCTTGACGGACAAAAGCGTTATTTTAAAGCGTCTGCGCACAGTCTGCCGGGAGGAACCGGCGGCACTCTTATATCGCTTTACGACATGACGCATCTTGCGGAGCGCGACGAAATAGCAGCCATGAAGGATAGTATGAAAATTGGTCTATTCTTTATGGATAAAAATTATGTTATCCAGGATCACTATTCAAGATATCTGGAAGAGATGCTGTCCGATACAAAACTTTTTGGAAAACTTTTAACTGATGTAATTGCAGATTCAGTCAGCAAAAACGAAATGGAAGCCATAAAAGATTATTTTAACATGGTTCTTGATCGCTCTTTGGATCTGGATATGCTTGAAGATATAAATCCTCTTAATGAACTTCATTATGTAAACAGAAATACCGGTGAAAAAAAGGTGTTTCAGTTTGCTTTTTCTACAGTAGAAAGGGATCGCGGCGAAGTTTATATTCTTGTAACCGTTTACGACATAACATTAAGGGTTGAATTGCAGCAAAGATTGGCTGAAGAAGAAGCCAGACGTCAGGAAGAGATGCAGGCTGTATTTGAACTTATACAGGTTCAGCCGGATGTTTTCAACGACTTTATGCAGGACATGGAACATGAGTTTGACACCATTGATAAGAATCTTAAAAATGATTCTCTTACTTCACATGAAGCGCTCGTAAAAGTTTATCAATCTGTTCACGCCATTAAATCAAATGCGGTTATTTTGGGATTAAGTATTTTTGGCAACAAGGTGCATAATCTGGAAACAAAAATTAAAAAAATGCGCGAAATTGAAGGCGAAGTTCCTTTTGGTGAAATGCTTGATTTTACAATGGATATCGAAAAACTATCCAATGAAAAAGAAGGTTTCAGGGAAATAATCGCAAAGCTTGAGTCTTATACGGGCGGAAGCGTAGGCGGCGGAAGCGGAGCTGATAAAAAGCAAAATGTAAAAGTCATGATCGACTCCCTTATAAAAACAGCGAATAAGGCCGCAGAAGATCAGGAAAAACTTATTCAATTTGTTTCAAGTGATGTTGATCCGGAAGCTATAGAAAAGGGTCCAAGAAGGGTCATGAAAGAAATTCTCATGCAGCTTATCCGCAATTCAGCGGTGCATGGAATCGAATCGCCAGAAGATCGAAAAGCAAAAGGCAAGAATGAAAAGGGCACTGTTAAGCTTTCCATAAAAATGTCAGATGATGGCAAGTTTATCCATCTTAAACTTTCTGATGACGGCAGCGGACTTGATTATAAGAGAATCGGCGAAAAGGCTTTAAGCAAGAATTTAATTAGACAAGAAGACATAAATAACAATGAAGCGCTTATGAAGATAATTTTTTCGCCAGGGTTCAGTACTGCGGCGACAGAAGGCGTTCATGCGGGACGCGGCATTGGTTTAAATCTTGTGCGGGATCGTTTAAAAGAAGTAAACGGAACAATAAAGCTGCGCTCCGAAGCCGGCAAGGGAATATTGTTCTTTATTTCCATTCCGGTTGTTAATCTTTAAAAAGCCCGGCTCCGATGGCCGTTGTATACTCGGCAAATTCAGGATAGATAAATTCAATTCCGTACATGCCGGAAATATCCGAAAGCACTTTTTGTCCTATTACGTTTCTGCTGCCATTGCCTGTGACTATAACGCGCGTTGAATTTCTGGCTCTTGCGGCAAAAACAGAAAGTACGCCGATTACCTGATACACCATATTAATAATTGCCAGCGCGATGTCTGAATGGCTTGCAGTATCCAGCATTTTTCCAAAATTTGAAGCGGTGCTTTCTCCGCTTAAAAAACTAATGCCTGTGTCGGTTATATCGCCAAGCAGAAGATCAACCTGATTTAACTTTCCGGTTTTTGCAAGTTCTACAATATCGCTGAATCCTGCAATCGGCAGAATTTTTTTTGCAAGTCCCAGAATTGTACCGCCTCCGACACCGGAGCCGCCGAAGTGAATGATGCCGCGATCTCCGGCTTCGATTATTACTGTTCCTGTTCCAATGTTGGTAATGATGATATTGCTCATGCCGGATAAATGCATTCCCCCAATGCCGATAGCGTCAATTTCTTTAACTCTTCCTGTGGGGATTCCAAAAATGTCGTCTTTAATTTTAGACGCTCCGGCTCCGGTAATTTTTATTTTTTCTATAGTGTTAATTTTTATTCCGTTTTCCAGAACAATTTTACCAAAAGCGCCTGTTGCCGCGGTTACCGCATCCTGCGCTCTTGCTTTTATTTTTTTTATAATTTTTCCGTCTTCTATAGAAACCGCTTTTGTTGTTGTGCTGCCGATATCAATTCCGATTATCAATTTTTTCTCCTTAAGCCCGGCCAGGTTTAATTTTTACCAATTTTATTCGTCTTTAAATTGATCTGACACTTTTAAAAATATTTCAACCAATGTTGGATCAAATTGGGTCCCGCTTCCTTTCCTGATTATTTCTACCGCATCTTCATGAGTATAAGCTTTTTTATACGGACGCACTGATACAAGCGCATCATACACATCTGCTATTGCCATAATTCGTCCCAGCAGGGGGATGTCATTTCCCTTTAAATTGTAAGGATATCCTGTGCCGTCCCACCATTCATGATGACTGGAAGCAAATGCTTTTGCATATTTTAAAAATTCGCTTTCTTTTGCGAATACTTCAACTTTCTCCATTATCTGCTTGCCGACATGAGCGTGAACTTTCATATCTTCATATTCGTCAAAATTTAATTTTCCTGGTTTTCTTAAAATGCTGTCGCTTATAAAAATTTTGCCAACATCATGAAGCTGCGACGATTGAATAAGAAGTTCTATATCCCAGTCTTTTGTTTCTTCTTTATATATGCCGCTTGCGATTATTTCATCTAAAAGTATTCTAAGGCCGCGCTGCGTACGCTCAATGTGCCTTCCTGTTATATCGTCGCGGTATTCAACAAGCTCCGCCATTGTTTTTAAAAGCGCATTTTGAAGCTGCAGAATATTCTGCGTTTTTTTATCGACCATCTTTTGCAGGTTATCATTAAAATATTTAAGCTCCGATGCTTGCTTCTCCAGTGTTTTCTTTTGGGCTTCGACCAATAGATGCACTTCTATTCTTTTAAGGAGAAGCGAAGGCTGTATTGGCTTTGTTATATAATCAATTGCTCCCAATGACAGCGCAGTAAGCTCTGAATCAGATTCTGTAAGAGCCGTAAGAAAAATAACAGGAATATTTTTTGTTGTAACTTTTGATTTAAGTATTTTTATCGCTTCGTAACCGTCCATTACCGGCATATCTACGTCAAGCAAAATTAAATCCGGTATATTATTTTCCAATAAGTTAAAGAGCTTTTCCGCCGAAGGCGCAGTCGCTACTGTGTATTTTTTGGCCAGGATATTCTTGCCAATACGAAGATTAGCGGGATTGTCATCCACCATTATTATTAATGATTTTTCTCCGTTCATATATCCGTATCCTGTTGACTACTGTTTATAACAATAATTTCTTCTATTGTTTCCAAAGCGCTTTCAAATTCTGCCATTAAGACATCGTATGATACTTTTTCCATTGCCTCCATTGTTTTAAAATCCAGTGTCAATTCATTTATCTCTTCCTGTACCCTTTCAATGAACTCGGCTTTACCTGATTTTACAGCGTCTTTTAAAGTATGTAACAGCGGAATTAATACAGCGCTTGATGACTCTCCGGTATTAACGCCAAGATCGCCTCCGGAAGCGTTTTCTATTTCCAGTGTTAGCTGAATATCTTCTATTAATTCTGAAAGATTATCAATAAAACTATCCAAATTTTCATTTATTAATTCCCTGTTACCTTCCCTGCCCGCATTTTCAAGTTTTCCGGCCTGTACAGATAATTCAAAAGCTCCGATTGCGCCTGCTGCGCTCTTTAACGCATGAACATGTGTTATAAACAAGGACAAGGCTTTTTCATAAAGAGTATTACGCAAAAGCTGCCGCCGCTCCATGGCATCTTTTCTGAAAGTTGACAACACAGACATATAGCCCTCTTCGGAGCCGCCTGTCATTTTTATTCCTTTTTGAACATCAATACCGCAGATATTCGGGAATTTATAATATTTTTCAGTTTCATTATCCAATCCCTGTTCCCGCTTGTCTTTTGATATCCATCTGTTTAAAATTTCATCAAGCGCTGTTACATCAATTGGTTTTGCAAGGAAATCATTAAAACCTTTTTCTATAAACATTTCACGAACACCGGAAACAGCGTTAGCTGTTAATGCAACAATCGGTACGTGTCTGTCTCCGCCTTTGTGATCCTCTTCCCAAATGCGGATAAAAGCAGTTGCTTCGATACCGTCCATTTCAGGCATCATGTGATCCATGAAAATAATATCGTAGTCATTCTTCTTTGCAAGCTCAATTGCTTCAGCGCCGGAAAGACATTTATCAACGGCAGTGCGATATGGAGCCAAAAGACCTTCTGCAACTTTTAAATTTGTCGGGATATCATCTACTATAAGAATATGCGCATCAGGGAATGCATAACGAATGGCGCCAAGGGTTCTTGAAGTTATGTCTGCATAATTTTTCATGTCGTCTTTGCCGTTTAAAATATTAGCAATGGAGAGAGACTGCACTGGAAGAGAAACAAAACGGACATCGGGAATATAAGCTTCCATTCCCCATTCAATCATTAAGGCAAGAGGAGGTTTTTTTCCACCGAGATAGTAATCAGCAGGTTTGTCCATTGCGTGTTTTACTTTTTCAAAAATACCATATCCCGACAGCACAAGCGACCATTCCTGCTTTGGTAATACTGAATTAAATTCTTCTATACTGCTTACCATTGTGTGATTAACTCCCATATTTCTGAGAGACCAGCACACAGACGCAGCATAAATAACTCTTCCGTCAAAAACAAGAACATTTTTTTCTTCGGGATTATCAACCGCGGCAAAAGGCTCGTCTGAATCAACACCCTGCGGGATTGTTACTGTGAACGTACTGCCTTTGTTATACTCGCTTTCCATGTTGATATCGCCGTCCATGATCAAAGACAATCGTTTTGTTATCACAAGACCAAGACCTGTTCCTTCAACATTGCGATCCCTTTTTAGATCTACCTGAACAAATTCACTAAAAAGTTTTTTCTTGTCGGCGGGTTTAATTCCTTTTCCTGTATCGGCTACAGCAAAATCCAGCCATACCCTGTTTCCGCTGCGGCCGCGGACAGAAATTGTTAAGCTGATATAACCCCTGTCTGTAAATTTCACGGCATTGGTAAGCAAATTTAAAAGTATCTGGCGCAAACGCACTTCGTCACCGATTAGAACATTGGGAATCTTTCCGTCAATGTTTGTAAAAAAACGTATTGGCTTCTCTTTAAGCCTGGTGCGGATAATATTAATTGTATCGTTAATTAACGAAGCTAAAAGATATCTAACCGGAACAATTTCCATTTTTCCGGCTTCAATTTTTGAAAAATCAAGAATGTCGTTTATGATTGTTATAAGACTGTTTCCCGCCTGTTTTATATCCTGCGCATAACCTCTTGCTTCATCTGAAAGATTCGTTCGCAGCAGAAGTTCCGCCATGCCCGTAATTGCATTCATGGGCGTGCGTATTTCGTGGCTCATGCTCGCAAGAAAGCTGCTCTTTGTGCGGTTTGCCATTTCTGCCTCTTCGCGAAGCTCTACAAGGCGCGCATTCTGTGTTCTGATTTCATCAACAATGTTAAAAACATGTTCACCGGTTTTTTCTACATTGTTTTGATAAACAACAAGCATTCTGTAAATATCATCCTTGGAGATGTTCGACTGTTCAATCATTGTGCTGATGGTTTTTCTTATGCTCTCATAATTTACATGATCGGGGTCGATTGTTTCATCGTCTATAGTGCCTTTAAGATATGAAATGGTAATATTTAAAAGTTCGCTCCTGCTGATAATATCAAAAACAAGTGATTTTAATTTACTGTCGGTGTAATGAAAAAGACGTTTGGTTTTATACGGGTCTGTCATTCCTTTTTCCGGCAGAGTTCCGAAAAAAACGGCTGTTAATGTTTGATTATGATGCGTAAAAAGTTCTTCGCCGTATGTATTAAAACCAATCATTGGATATTCACTGAACACATTATTAAAATCGTCTATTTTGCTTTTTTCGATAAGTTCAAGATGACGCTGAACACAGTTAAAAAGAAGGCATCCCTGTATGCCGGGAAGAAACTGACTGGCGCCTGTTATGCTTTTTTCCGCATTTGCGATAATATCTCCCTGTTTTAATAAAAAGACTTTTGTACCGGCTTCAATGTAACAATAAAATTGAATTCCTTTGCCGTCAATTATAAGATTCGGACTTCGAATATAAACACTGTCACCCAATAAAAGGCCCAATGGATTTTTTGCAAAAATCTCTATTGTTAACTCGCTTACGCTGTTAACGCCGACTTGCTTTGCGTAAAATTCGGCAGCGGGTTCCCCGTTTATCTCCCATGCGATTCTTTGCATAATCTCAACGCGGGTAATTGTAAATGATTTTTCCGTTGGAAGATAATGCACATAATGATTAAAGTAAAATGGGATTTTCATTTTCAAAATTACTGCGATAAGTCCGTCATTTGAAAGCCTGTCTCCCGCGCCGACAAACGTCTCTGTAAAAGTCATTTCATCAGCGGCAGCTCCGCCGATAAACGCCAAATTGAGATCCCTCTCCATGGAGAATTCTTTCATTATTACTTCGCCGAGACATAGGCCGTCAAAAAAAATCAATCCGAGGTATTCATCAGGATTTATTTTTTGTCCCTGGGTTTTTCTTTTTAATTCATTTATTGCGGCACGAGCGGCAAGAATGGGATTTTCCTTTACGCCGTCCTGAAATGAGAGGAAAACATCACCAACTTCATCGGCTGAAAGAGTCATAACCGCAATTCCGGTTTCCAGCGCGCCCTCGCTTGACCAGCCGCCGCGCATTGACGCGCCGAAACATGCCGCGCCGGGAAAGGCTTCTAAAAACGCTTTTTGGATATCGTATTTATGAAATTCAGCGGAAAAAAAGTATATAACCACCTTTACATCGGGCTGCCAGACCCCAATAACAATCTGCTCAATATCCCAATTGCGAAAAGATGTAACTTTTACAGCCATTCGTTTCCTCTTGTTGATTTTATCATATAATCAGCAATTTAGGAATAACTAAAGATATGTTTTTTGTTAAATTTTGTTAATAATCAGTTCTTGCATTTTCTAAGCGTCTCTACAGCTTCATGCGGTTCTGTAGAATTAATTATCGTGTCACGCACTGTTTTATCTCTGAGTATTGCGCCGATTGCAGCCAGGAATTGAACATATAAACCGCAGTCTTTCTTTGGTGAAACAATTAAAACAAAAAGCTGTGACGGCTGACCATCCATTGATTCAAAATTGACGCCTTTCTTTTTTACACCAATCGCTACTGCTGTGTCGGCAATTCCGTCAGTCTTTGCATGAGGAAGAGCAATGCCGTGATCCATACCGGTACTCATGGTTCTTTCGCGCTCAAGCACATCTGCAAGAACCAAATCCTTATCCTGCAATTTTCCATTAGCATCCAGCAGGTCTACAAGTTCAGAAATAATTTGTCCTTTCGATTCGCCCTTTAAATCCATAATAAAGCAATCAGGATCAAGAAGCGCAATAATATCTTTTGTGGTGCGGGCATGGGTATCGAACAATTCTTTTTTCATTGCGGCAGGATTTGCAGATAATTTAAGCCTTTCAATGTTATGATAAAGATCAAGAATTACTTCGTAAACTTCATTTTTTACAAACGGCATATCGGTTTTTGCAGTCGCTATCATAATTGACGCATGTTCTTCGGTTATAAAAATTGCAATATCATCTTTACGCGCCTGAGAAACACCTTCATTGATATTCATCTGAATATAAAAGCCTTCGTTACGCAGCTCAACCAAAAGATTATCAACTACAAGGTCTGCAATTTCTTTTGTCTCAAAGTTCCATACTTCGCGGACGCTGTCGTGGTGCTTTACAGGTTTTCTTGTTCCCTGCCCCGGAATTTTTAATGCAAAGCCAAGAAGCGCGGGAGAAATAACAATGGTAAGAAAAATTGTAAAAACTGCCGCAGAAAAAAGTTGAATGTCCAGAATACGTATTGCAAGCCCGATGCCGCATGTAATTAACGCGCCTTCTCCGCGCGGAATCATTCCCATTCCAATCCGCAAGGCGCCTTTATTATTAAAACCGGAAAGCAATGCAGAGCCGCCGCAGCCAAGCACCTTTGATAAAATTATCGCCAATGTAAAGAGCGCGCTAAAAGCCAAAACATGCGACATTGCAATCGCTCTTATATCTACCATCATGCCCATTACGGCAAAGAAAATAGGCACAAAAAATTCGTACAGTCCGCGGATACGTTCCTGAATAACAGCGGCAATATCGGTCTTGGAAAGAGAAAGTCCCGCAACATACGCGCCGATGATCAGCGCAAGCCCCTGTTTTTCCAAAAGCCCCGCAAGTATCAGCGCAAGACCAAGCGCAAGCACGGAAAAATCGAGGCTGTTCTTAAATGATTTTAAAAACTTTGCAAGCAATTTTGAACAAAGAAGAAGGACTAAAGTTACGCCTAACCAGATGCCGAAAATCTTGCCTGCCAATAACAAGATCGACGAAGCGGAAAGTCCCGCGCTCTCCTGTCCGCTTGTGATCGAAACAATTCCAAGCACTACCGCAAAAAGAACAATCCAAATTACATCATCAAAAACCGAAGCCGATAAAATCGTAACGCCCTCGGGTGAATCAAGCTTTTTACGTTCTGACAATGTACGCGCAGTTATCCCGACAGATGTAGTAGTAGCTATTACGCCAAAAAATAAACATCGCGGATCCCAGATGGATTCAACCTGAGCGAAGAATTCAATATGATTGCCAAAAATTGGCAGCAAAAAGAAACCTACCATAACGCCTGCTGCAAAAGATAAAACCGCTCCGCTGACTCCGATAATACCGCCTGCGACTGAATAGCGAAGGAACATGCTAAGGTCGGTTTCCAGTCCTGTTACAAATAATAATACAATGGAAGCAACAGTCGCAAAAGAATACAATTCTATACTTACCGCGAGGGTGTGGTATTCATTCAATACTAATGGAAAAATGCCTTCGGGAAAGAAAGGTATCGGAATGCCGCCAAGAGCAAATGGACCTATCACAACTCCTGCAAGCAGTTCACCCAGAACGGAAGGTATTTTTACCAATTTCGCCAGCCGTCCGAATATGCGAACCGCCAGAACAATTACGCCAATCTGGAGAACCAGTCCGGCTACTAGATCAGTAATATGCATTCATCAACTCTACTGATTATTCTATGGCTTGAATAAAATAGTGTCTAGTAGGCATAATCATATATGGAGGATCGATGCCAAAAGTACTTCAACCTGCAGAAATGAGAAAATGCCTCGGCTGTTTTTCTTGCATGAACATTTGTTCTGTTATTAATCATAATAATCATTCTTTAATTAAAAGCGCAATTAAAATAAGAACGACGGGCGGCATGTCAAGCAATTTTATTGCCATTGTGTGCCTTGGCTGCAATGAAGAACCTGCTTGTATGGAAGTCTGCCCAAGCCATGCTTTGGAAAAACGCACAGGCGGCGGTGTTATATTAAAGGAAGAAAAATGCATAGGCTGCCGTAAATGCGAAAGCGCCTGCATTGTCCGCGCCGTCAATTTTGATACAGAAACAAACAAACCAATTATATGCAAGCATTGCGGGGTGTGCACCCGTTATTGTCCGCACGACTGTCTTTTAATGGTTGAATCAAAAGGGGAACTGATACTTAACAACTCGCAGGTTGTCAAGGTCGATTAAGGAATAAGGGAGACAATAAGCATGTTAAATGAAAAATATATAAAAGTTCTTTATATCGATCTTGAAACAGAAAAAATAAGCATTGAACTGCGCGAGGATTTAATGCCCTATCTTGGCGGAGTAGGAATCGCGAGCAAGCTGCTTCAGGAAAATATAAAACCCGATCTTGATCCAATGTCTCCCGGGCAGCCGATTGTTTTTGCAATCGGAGCCGGCGCGTATATTTTTCCGGTACTTACAAAAACTGTCGCAATGTTTATATCACCGCTTACGGGAGAACTCGGCGAAAGTTACGCAGGCGGACGAATGGCAATGTCCATGCTGATGGCAGGTTATGACGCAATTGTTCTAACCGGCAAAGCAAAAAAACGCAGTTACCTTGCGATTTCTACAAACAGCGTAAACGTACGTGATGCCCGCGCATTATGGGGTCTGCCGGTTGGAGCCGCAGGTCATAACATCAGAGACCGCGAACATGGAGACGGAGCCGCTTTGGGAAAGAGGTCGATCATCCACATTGGACCTGCGGGCGAATACGGCGTTTCCTTTGCCTGCGTCTGCGTTGACACATACAGACACTTTGGACGGATGGGACTCGGCGCCTGCATGGGAAGTAAAAATTTAAAAGCAATTACAATCTACGGCAACAGATCGATTCCCGTCCTTGACAAAAAAAAATATTTTAAGATTTACAAAGACATATACAAAAAATGCTGCGACACGGACAGCATGGCAAAATATCACGATACTGGAACGCCAATTAACATTCTTCCGCTGAACAAAGCAGGCGCGCTTCCAACATACAATATGCGCCAGACTTCATTTGAACACGCGGAAAATATAAGCGGAGAAACTTTTGCCCAAAAAAATCTTGTTCGAAAAGTATCCTGTACAGGATGCCCTGTCGGCTGCATTCATATCGGAATGTACCGCCGCGAATTTGACAAGGGACATGAGTACGAAGCAATTAATGTTGCGTACGACTTTGAATTAATTTATTCACTTGGCACTTTCCTTGGAATAAAAACCTCAGACGAAATTCTTGCAATAATCGAAGAAGTAGAAGAGTTTGGAATAGACGCGATAAGTACCGGCGTATGTCTTGGCTGGGCAACTGAAGCGCTGGAACATGGTTTTATTACGATGGAAGACACATTGGTAGAATTAAAATTTGGTGACAGCGCATCATACATAAAAGCGATTGATTATCTTGCGACAGGAGCAAATAAATTTTACCGCGACCTTGGCAAGGGCTGCCGTTATGCTGCAAAAAAATACGGCGGCGAAAATTTTGCGATGCAGATTGCAGGAAACGAAATGGCAGGTTACCATACAGGTTACGGTTCTCTTGTCGGAGCCGCAGTAGGAGCCAGACACTCGCATCTTTGTAACGGCGGTTACGGCGTAGATCAGACCATGAAGGAATTTGATGAAGACGTCCTCGTAGAAAAAATGTTCACGGAAGAATACGAACGCTGCATGACAAACTCTCTTGTAATGTGCCTCTTTGCGCGGAAAATTTATGACAGGGAAACAATTCTGGAAGCATTAAACTCTATTGGCTGGAATCTTACAAATGAAGATCTTACTGCAATAGGTAAACGTATCTATAAAGTAAAACTGGAAATAAAGCAGGCGCTCGGCTTCAAACAGGACAGGGTAAAACTTCCAAAGCGTTATTTTGAAACTCCCAGCATGCAGGGCAAGCTTGATGAAGAGACCGCTTACAGAATGATTAAAAAGTATGCGGAAAAAACCGACGCGCTGATGCAGGAAACGGTTTAATGGAACGCTATTCAAGACAGATAATGATTCCGGAAATTGGAAACAAAGGACAGGAAAAACTTTTACGCTCGTCTGTTCTTGTTGCAGGCGCAGGCGGTCTTGGTTCTCCTGCATTAACATATCTTGCTGCCGCAGGCGTCGGACGATTAGGCGTTGTTGACTCTGACAAGGCGGAGCTTAGTAATCTTAACCGTCAGTTTTTACACGGCAGCGCAGACATCGGAAATAATAAAACAGATTCCGCAGGAGAAAAACTTGCAGCCCTTAACAAAGAAATCAAAATTGAAACATTTACGGAGCGCCTTACCGAAAAAAACGCAGAAAAAATATTTTCCGGTTACGATATCGTTCTTGGCGCAGTCGATTCATTCGAGACGCGGTTTGTAATAAACAGGGCATGTATCTCGCTTGGTTTGCCTTATATTGACGGCGGCATAAACGGTTTCTCGGGCTGTATAATGTTTTCCAATCCGCCGAAGACGCCCTGCTTTGGCTGCGTTTTTCCTGAAAAAAGAGCAAAAAAGAAAACTGTCGGCGTGCTTGGAACAACGGCAGGCGTAACAGGTACAATACAGGCAAATATAGCGCTTTTGCTTTTATTGGGACTGCCCAATCCGGCAGAAAATAAATTATTAGTATACGATGGTCTTCAAATGAGCCTGGATCATGTCGAAATAAAAAGAAATGATAAATGTCCTTTTTGCGGCGGCATAAAAATATGCGGAGATGTAAAATGAAAATTTTTTTTTACGGCAATGTGCTTGACTATACCAACAGGGAAAAAACGTACGAAGTAAAAAACAGCCAGAGCGTGCGGGAACTTGTCGATGAACTTGCCGGGCATTACGGAGAGAGGCTAAAACTTTTTCTGCTTGGAGAGGACACCTGTTTTTTCCTTGTAAACGGCAAGGGGCTTATGATGACAGGAGGATTGGACACAAAGATTGCTTCGGACGATAAAATTGAAGTGCTGCCTTTTGCCGAGGCAGGATAAAAATGTCCGGGAAGTCCCACTTTAAAAAATCCATAATCCATTATATATTAGTATAGGATGATAAGTAAGAACATTTTCTTTATTCCGATTTCCCGGAAACGTCAGACTTCCATGAAACGCCGGTTGATAGTGTTCTCTTCGATTTTATTTTTCTTTATCTTTGTATTTGGAAACGCATCTTTTATAATTTTAATGAGACAGATTCTGCATAAAAGCGCCGGACAGGAATTAACAAAAATCGTTGAACTTGAACGCCTTAGACTGGAAGCTTTTATAAATGCAGAAATTATAATTATTCAAAAAATGGCGAATTCTTCGTTAATAAAAAGACATTTTTCCGGAGCAAATAATCCCCTGTTGGATGAATTGGTTCCGGAAGAAATAGACACATATAGCCGCGTCTTGTCCGGGAGATCCCTATTTTGGGTAAATGACAGAGATAAAATATTTCATACTACCGATCATGAACCGTATGTAGTAGATCCGGATAGTCCTGTAAATTACTGGTATAATATGACTCTTCATGAAACTGAACTGCATAATATCAATATAAATTACAATCCTGATCTTAACGTAACAAATCTTTGGATTAACGCTCCGGTTTTTGACGACAACGGAACTTCCATCGGAATAGTGGGCGCAGGAATTGATTTATCGCATTATATCGATTCAATTTACAAGAATTATTCCGGGAACGCGCAGTTATATTTTTTTAACGGCGCAGGAGAGATCACAGGAGCCCAAAACATCAACCTTGCAAAAGAGAAAATTCATTTGGATCAGGAACTTGGAGAAACAGGAAAAGAAATTATTAATTCCATTAACATGTTAACGGGCAATAATATTATTTATTTTAATACGCAAAACGGAGACGGGGTTGCGGCTCTTGGAGCTATAGCCGATATAGATTGGTACATAGCAGCGTTTCATCGTTTTTCTTTCGCAGAAGAATTACAAACGGGCATGACTTTCCTTTTTGTTGTAATGATGTTTATAATCCTTTCAATCTTTGTCATTTTTAATATCTTTATCACTTTTTTACTGGAACCGCTTTACAATATTGTAAAAGAGATAGGACAGATTTCTACAGACCTGGATTTAAAAAAAGGAAACTCGTCAAATGATAAAGACGAAATTGGAACTCTGGGTGAGTTTTTAAATATGACAATAATAGATCAGTTAACAGAGATCTACAACAGACGATTCTTTGACGGAAACATGAACGCGTTAATTAAATTGCTGTCCCGAACAGAAGGCAGGCTCAGCTTATTAATGATTGATATCGACTTCTTTAAAAAATACAACGATACCTACGGTCATGACATGGGCGATAAATGTCTGAAAGAAGTGGCAAAGGCTCTCTCAAAAACAATAACCAGGGAGGAAGATTTTGTCGCCAGATACGGCGGAGAAGAATTTGTCGTTGTTCTGCCGAATACAGATGAACACGGCGCTCATGTAATTGCAGACAAACTTATAAATAAAATCCGCGAAATCGGCATACCTCATGAAAAAAACAGCGTGGCTCCTTATGTAACGGTTTCTATTGGAGGAACAACCGGTATCGTAAAACATTCGCAAAATGCAAGCAACTATGTACAATGCGCTGATGCGGCATTATATAAATCTAAACAAAACGGGCGTAACCAGTATACGTTTATCAATATAGACAGTTATATAGAATAAACATTTCATTCTTGTTATAATCGTTTCATGAATTACGCTGAAGAATCCTTAAAAAAACATTATGAATGGCGCGGTAAACTGGAAATAATCAATAAAATGCCTGTATCAACGCGTCAGGATCTTTCGCTTGCTTATACTCCCGGTGTCGCTCAGCCATGCCTTGAGATCCAAAAGAATCCGGAAAAAAGCTGGGAGCTAACCGGACGCTGGAATACCATTGCTGTCGTTACGGACGGAACGGCTGTGCTTGGACTTGGCGACATAGGACCAGAAGCAGGCATGCCGGTAATGGAAGGAAAGTGCGTTCTGTTTAAAGCATTCGGCGGCGTTGACGCCGTCCCTCTTTGCATACGTTCAAAGGAAACAGATGTAATTGTAGATACCGTTGCCTTGCTTGCAGGCAGTTTCGGCGGAATCAACCTTGAAGATATTTCCGCTCCGCGCTGCTTTGAAATTGAACGCAAACTGAAACAACGATGCGATATTCCAATTTTTCATGACGATCAGCATGGCACAGCTATTGTTACACTGGCTGCATTGCTCAATGCGCTAAAACTTACGGGAAAAAAATTGGAGAATGTCAGCGTAGTGACACTGGGGGCAGGCGCCGCAGGCATCGCTGTTGTCCGCCTTTTACAGGCTGTAGGTCTTTCTGATGTTGTGCTTTGCGATCGTCAAGGCGCAATCTATAAAGGCCGGGCAGATCTTAACAGCGAAAAAGAAGAAATGGCTCAAATATCAAATAAACAAATGAAGAAGGGATCGCTTTCGGATGTTCTTCATGGAGCAGATGTATTTATAGGCGTTTCGGCTCCGGGCATGGTTACGGCAGATATGGTAAAGTCGATGGCTCCCGGTGCAATACTGTTTCCAATGTCCAATCCCACTCCGGAAATCATGCCCGATGAAGCTGCTGCCGCAGGAGCAGCTGTAGTGGGAACTGGCCGCAGCGATTTTGCAAATCAGATTAACAATGTTCTTGCATTCCCCGGCGTTTTCCGCGGCGCGCTTGATGTCCGCGCAAGCGACATTAACGACGAAATGAAAATCGCTGCCGCATTAGCGCTTGCGAATATTGTTGATGAAAATGAATTACGCAGTGATTATATTATCCCCGCGGCTTTTAACCCAAAAGTAAGAGAAGCAGTGGCCCAAGCAACAGCCCAAGCTGCAATAAAAAGCGGCGTGGCAAGAATCTAATTTTTAACGAAATAAGTTTCAGGCGGTCCAAGGTACGATTCTAAAAGCTCTTTGCCTTTTCTGTAAATTAATATTCTTTCCAGCACAAACCCGGCTTCAAGCGCGCAAATGGTTATCTTTTGAATTCCTTTTTCTGCATTAAAAGAAACGAAATTTTTACGTATATTGTTAAGCACTCCATCGCACCAATTTTTATCCCACGGGTTTCCGGCCTGGAAATCTGACGGTACAGAGGTTACGATCTGTTCATTTCCATGTGCGTCAATAAAGACGAAGCGCAGCGGCCGGTTCTTTTGCACTGAGTTGGTCGGAGCTGTCCAAACCTCCGCAGTATATTCGCCGGTTTCTTCAATTACAAAGCTATAATCCAAAGCAGGCTTTTCATCTTCTTTTTTAAAATTAGAGGTCGTTGGAAAAACTTTCATTGCGCAGCCGCATCTACCGTAATTGTCCAATCTAAGAAAACGTCCGCCCTGTGATCCTTGAATATCTTTCCTGCCGCAATAATGCTTCGCCTCCATAACTATAACCCCGTCATTTTCAAGGAAAGTCATGTGCGGCAAACCGCTAATGTTGATTTGCTTTGCTTTTATTTCAACGGCTACAACTGTTTCCTTGTCTTTAATAAGCAAACGAGCCGCATGGATTTCGCCTGAAGAAAGAAGCTTTTCCCTTTTAACGCGCAGTATTACTTCTTCTTGAAATTCAACATCTCCATTTAAGGAGCTAATCTCAAGCCAGTCGTACTTTGCTTCAGGCTCTATTGAATAATGAAGGCTGCCGATTCCGTCATTGGCTATTTCCAAAATTACTTCATCGTTGCCTGCATAAAGAAAATCATTAACCTCAACCGTCATGGGTCTGCCGTATGTCTTTGTGCAGATATCTTCCATATCCTTCCGCGAAACAACCAGCCGCGGTTTATTCGCAGGCTCAACCTGAATCCTTAACGGGTATCTGCAATTATCCTCATTCCATTTAACAAAGCCGATATGAGGAGCCAGTTCCATGCCCTTCCATTTACTGTCCTTAAATGAAGCAATCTTATCCGACAGCTCGTGATCCTTTTTAATGCACTCTGTTACAAGCTCCGCATACTTGTTGGCGATCTTTTTTCCCTGTTTGGCAAAATGCTTGTTCTTTCCTGCGTACAAATTCATTCTTAAAAGGTTAACGCTCGCCTTGGCAGGGTAATAAATTAAACTATAGTAAGCATCTTTACAATTATTTTCAAGCGCGGAATAGACCTCTTCATTTAAGACATCAATATTATTTGCAAGCGAAAGCATTTTATCAGCTTCCAGATAATGACATGGATGATAAATATTTTCGTTCTGCGCTTCAGGCCGGCGTTTTGCGTTCATCTTAATATATCCATGAAGAACCCTTGCCATCTTTTCGCGCATATACGTTTCTGCAGACGGGAAAGTTTTTCCCAACCACGTTGTTAAATAATCTTCTATGCTGTTGACAGACGCAGTTCCCCATCTTTCAAAATCATAGGCAAGTTCCATAAAATAGGTAAGCGGCACTTCGTTGAACTTTATGTCACCGACGTTTAAAACCCAAATGTCCTTTACTCCGTAATCATACGCCATGCACATCTGTTCCCAGAGTCTTTCAAAGGAAGTGGACGGCAGCCATTCATACGAGATTGGCGCTCCATGGTAATCCATATGATAGTACATACCGAAGCCGCCTCTTCGGTTACGTATTTCTTCTACAGGTAATGTCCGCAAAAAGCCAAAGTTATCTTCGCAAAGCATACAGACAACATTTTTTATTTCATCCCAGTCCCTTAAACCTTCAACATGTTCATTACCGTAAAAATATTCTTCAACTTCCTTGTACAGGGCTATTAATTGCGGCACACTGTCAATATCAGAATTGACATGCTTCTTTATAAGTTCGCGTTGTTTAATAATTATCTCTTTCAGTAAATCAATATTATCTTTTAGGGACGACTCTCTTCCAAGCATTGAAGTATCGCGCTCGCCGCGCATTCCAATAGTAATAATTTTTTCGTACTTCCCGCTTCTTTTAAGACCGTCTTCCCAATACTTTAAAAGGCCTTCCTTATTTGTATAATAGTTCCAGTCGCTGCCGTAACAACTCTTTTCTCCTTTTACCTTTCCCCATTCTTCGCTCGCACGGAGACACGGCTCGTGATGAGAAGCGCCGATTACAACACCGTAAATGTCTGCAAGCTCTTCGTTGAGATTACCAGGCCCATCAAGCGCAAAGGAAGACGACCACATTGCAGGCCAGAGATAGTTTCCTTTAAGACGAAGCAAAAGTTCAAAAACATGGTCGTACATTTTTACAGTGAACCCGTCAAAGTGAGCGAAAGTCCAGCTTCCGAAGCACGGCCATTCATCATTAATAAAAAATCCCCTGTACTTAATGCTAGGTTCTTTTGAAACTGTTTCAACTTTTGATGTTAGTTCGATTTTATCACGGCGGGCAGGTTCAACATCTCCCCAGAAGTGCAGAGGAGAAACTCCGATGTGTTCTGATAATGCAAACATACCGTAAATTGTACCGCGTTTATCGCTGCCGCAGACAAGAAGTGTCTTGTCGATAAATTTAATCTGATATACTTCTCTCTTTCCTTTTATAGCCGAAGGATCAAACTTGCCGTCCTGTATCAGTTTATCTGTAATGGGGCTATGTCCTAATGTGGAAAAAATTATTTGATTGCCGCTGCCTGTATTTGAAAGAGACTCGGTAATTTCGGGAATTACGCCCGAAACCTTCTCAAAGTCCATTGCTACCTTGCCGGCAATTCGTTTTACGCCTTCAAATGCTTCCCTTTCAACTGTAATAAGAAAATTATTCATGCTGTTAATATAATTTATAACACATTTATCTTATGATTGTCTATGGAATTAAATATAACGATTTAAATTTCTACAACACCATCATAAATTTTTACGCAATCACCTGTTAAATAAACAGCTTCGTCTGTGTAATTAACAAATAAATCGCCGCCGGGAAGCTGCACTTTTATATCAACGCCTTTCTTGCAGTGGTTGTTAAGCACCGCGGCTACTGCGGCAGCACAAGCGCCTGTTCCGCAAGCTTGCGTCTCTCCGCTGCCTCGCTCCCAAACCCGCATCTTTAAATGATTGGCGTCCATTATTTCGATAAACTCAGTGTTTACCCTGTCTGGAAACATTGGGTCATTCTCAAAAAGCGGACCAATTGTTTGAAGATCGAGGCTGTCAACATTTTCGCAGAACACTACAGTGTGAGGATTGCCAACCGAAACGCATGTGATTGCATACAACTCGCCACCGATTGTAACCTGTCTTGCTATTACATTTTCTCCCGGAAGATTCACAGGGATTTTCTCAGGACGCAATTCCGCCATCCCCATGTTCACCCTGACAGACGAAACATCTCCGTTTCTTGTTGAAATATGCAGCTCTCTAATGCCGCTGCGTGTCTCGATTCTCATATCCCTCTTATCAATAATGCCGTTGTCGTAAAGATATTTCGCAACGCAGCGGATTGAGTTTCCTGCCATCGCGCCTTCGCTGCCGTCAAGATTAAAAATGCGCATTCTTGCATCCGCGCTGTCAGACGGCAGAATTAATATTACGCCTTCGCCGCCAATACCTGTGTGCCTGTCTGCCAGAAGCACAGAAAGCGACTCGGGCGAATTGATATCAAGATCGAAACAGTTGATGTAGATATAATCGTTGCCGGTTCCGTGCATTTTTGTAAACGGCAGTTTGATGCGGCTGGTTCTTAAATTATTTATATCGACAAGCTCCGTGTTTATTTCGCTGTAATCGGAAAGCAAAGAGTCAGCAACAGCGTTCGCAGTATCAATTGACGTAAGACACGGAACGCCGAGCGAACAGGCTTTCCGCCGCAGTTTTACATCGTCCAACGCAGGGTCTCTTCCTTTTTCTGATGTCGAAATGATGTAGCTAATCTTTCCGCTTGCCAAAAGCGTTTCCGTGTTGATGTCCGGGTTGTCACAGATTTTATCGATAGGTTCAACATTGAATCCCTTTTTTATCAGGAAACGCGCTGTTCCGCGCGTTGCATGAAGAGTGAATCCAAGTTTTGTGAACTTTTGCGCCATGCCGATTATCTCGCCCTTGTCGCCGTCTTTGATTGTCATTAAAACGCCGCCGGACTTTTTCATCTTGTAACCTGCTGCCACAAGTCCCTTGTACAGCGCTTCTTCCAGATTTTTTCCAAGTCCCAAAACTTCGCCTGTCGATTTCATTTCGGGACCAAGATGCGTATCAAGACCTGCGAGTTTTTCAAATGAAAAGACCGGAACTTTTGCGGCAATGTAAGGAGGTATTTTTGCAATGCCTGATGTATAACCAAGAGCAGACAGCATCTCCCCAACGCTTACTTTTGTCGCAAGCTCGCACATCGGCACGCCAGTCACTTTGCTTATGTACGGAACTGTCCGCGATGCGCGGGGGTTTACTTCTATTACGTAAATTTCATTTTCATAAAGGACATATTGAATGTTCACAAGTCCCCGTACATTCAAAGCCATGCAAAGTTTTTCCGTTACATAAAAGAGATCGTTGGCAAGCGCATCATCAATATTCAATGCGGGGTACACGGCGATGCTGTCGCCTGAGTGAACGCCGGTGCGTTCAATATGTTCCATGATGCCCGGGATGAGAACGTCAGTTCCATCGCAGATTGCGTCCACTTCAATCTCCCGCCCGTTTAAGTATTTGTCGATTAATACAGGGTTGTCCTGTTTGGAGCGCAGTATAATTTCCATATACTCTTTTATATCTTCGGGCGAGAATGCAATGATCATGTTCTGCCCGCCTAAAACATACGAGGGGCGCATCAATACAGGGTAACCAAGCTTGTCTGCGGCATCGAGCGCTTGCTTTTCTGTCATCACGCCGAACCCTTTAGGACGCTTAACATCCAGTCTTTCAAGAAGCGCATCGAAGCGTTCCCTGTCTTCGCAAATGTCGATGCTTTCCGCTGATGTACCGATTATATTGACGCCGCGATCGTGCAGCTTCTTTGTCAGCTTGATTGCAGTGCCGCCGCCGAATGCAACAATGACGCCGATTGGTTTTTCGATATTGATGATGTTCATTACGTCATCAATGAAAAGCGGCTCAAAGTATAATCTGTCTGCAGTGTCAAAATCTGTTGATACGGTTTCCGGGTTATTGTTAATAACGATGACTTCATAACCCATGCTCTTCAAAGTCCATACGCAATGTACGCACGCATAATCAAACTCGATGCCCTGTCCTATTCGTATGGGACCGCTTCCAAGAACAACAACTTTCTCCTTTGTACTTTTCTGAATAAAGGGAAGGGCTTCGTTCTCCGTGCCGTTGGTGATTGAATAAAAGTACGGCGTCTTTGCTTCGAACTCGCCGCCGCAGGTGTCTACCATTTTATAGATCAGGGATTCTGTGCTGACTGTCCTAATCCCTTCTTTAATATTGAGAAGACAGTTCAGGAACCAGCGGTCAACTTTTGTGATTTCGTAAAGTTCATCAATACTGATGCCGCGTTTTATTGCTTCGTAAAGAACAAAGAGACGTTCATCGGTAACGGTTTTGAGCATCTCGCGAATCTCTGTGTCGGACTTTGCTGATATGCGCGGATGTTCAAGGCTTGTAAGGCCAATCTCTGCGCCGCGAACTGCTTTTAAGAGCGCTTCTTCAAAAGTGTCGGCGATTGCCATAACTTCGCCGGTTGCTTTCATCTGGGTTCCAAGTTCTTTGTGCGCATAAACGAATTTGTCAAATGGCCATTTGGGAAACTTGACCGCGACATAATCAAGCGCAGGCTCGAATGCCGCGTAAGTTGTGCCTGTCACCGCATTCGTAATTTCGTCGAGGGTGTAACCGATTGCGATTTTTGTCGCAACCTTTGCAATTGGATAACCTGTTGCCTTGCTTGCAAGAGCCGATGAGCGCGACACACGCGGGTTTACTTCGATGACGGCGTATTCAAAACTTGTCGGGTGCAAAGCCAACTGCACATTGCAGCCGCCCTCGACGCCGAGCGCCTTTATTATATCAAGTGATGCAGTACGCAGCATCTGGTATTCCTTGTCGGCAAGCGTAACGCAGGGAGCAATGACGATACTGTCTCCCGTATGTACGCCGACAGGATCAAAGTTTTCCATTGAACAAACGGTTATTAAATTTCCCTCGCGATCGCGCATGACCTCGAACTCAATCTCTTTCCACCCCGCAATTGATTTTTCTACAAGCACCTGATTAATCGGCGAAAGAGCGATCCCGTTTGCGGCAATCTCGCGAAGCTTTGCTTCGTTCCCTGCAATGCCGCCGCCGGAACCGCCCAGTGTAAACGCGGGGCGTATAATTACAGGATAGCCAATCTCGTTTGCAAAATTAACCGAAGTTTCAACATCAGTCGCAATGACGGAGGGAACGCACGGCTGACCAATGCTTAGCATTGTGTCCTTAAAAATTTTTCTGTCCTCGGCTTTGTCGATTGTCTCAGGAGACGAACCTAAAAGACGCACATTGTGTTTCTCAAGGAAGCCTTCGCGCGCAAGCCGCATACAGAGAGTAAGCCCCGTCTGTCCGCCAAGGCCTGACAGAATGCTGTCCGGGCGTTCTTTTTCTATGATGCGTTTTATCGTTGTGAGCGTAAGCGGCTCAATGTAGATTTTATCCGCGATGTTACTGTCGGTCATTATGGTTGCGGGATTTGAATTAACAAGAACGATTTCGATTTTATCTTCGCGAAGCACGCGGCAAGCCTGCGTACCTGCATAATCAAACTCCGCTGCCTGACCAATTACAATGGGACCGGAACCAATTACTAAAACTTTTTTAATTTCTTTATTTAGAGGCATGTTTTTCTATCCTTTCCATAAACTTGTCAAACAGGAAACCTGTATCAAGAGGGCCGCCGCACGCTTCGGGATGAAACTGCACGGAGAATGAGCTGCCGTAATCAAGACCTTCACAGCTTCCATCATTTACATTTATAAACGAGCTGTCCTCTGCAATTACTTCGTAACCATGATTCTGACTTGTGATATATACGCTTCCTGTATGCATATCCTTTACAGGCTGATTCGCGCCGCGATGACCAAACTTTAATTTTCTGGTTTTATATCCGTTGGCAAGCGCCAGCAATTGATGCCCCATGCAAATGCCGAAAATTGGAATATCTTTTTTAATTAGCGCCTTAAGCGTCTCTACGATTTTTTTATTGTCGCTGTCCGCGGGATCGCCAGGGCCGTTACTCAGCATGATTCCGTCAGGCTCAATTTTAATAATCTCTTCCATGTGAGTGTTATACGGGAATGTCCATACTTCGCAATTTCGTTTTAAAAGAGCGTTTTGGATTCCGCGCTTGGCTCCAAAGTCCATAAGGGCAATGCGTCTGCCCGCCCGCAAGCTGTCAGTTCCGCCGGTTTTTACAACTTCACTTGAAGACACCCTGGCGATTGGGTGAGATACTGAATATTTCTGCGCTTCTTTAAGATCGGCATCTGTTGGAACGGACGAAGTAATTTTTCCGTTCATGACGCCGTTCTCGCGGATTATTTTTGCAAGCGAGCGGGTATCGATACCGTGAAGCCCAATAATGCCGCGTTCTTTCAAAAATGAATCAAGGTCGGTATTGCTTCTAAAATTGGAAGGCGCCGCGCATGGATACTTAACGATGTAAGCTTTTGCGCCGACATCTCCGCTCTCGAAGTCTTCCGGGATGACACCGTAGTTTCCAATTAACGGAAATGTTTGCAAAACGATCTGCCCGCAGTAGCTTTGATCCGTCAGAGTTTCAAGGTAACCTGTCATTGCTGTAGTAAATACAATTTCTCCTGTAACGTCACCCTGCGCGCCGAAAGATTTACCTTCGAATACATTGCCGTTTTCTAAAATTAAATATGCCGGAATACCGCTCATAATCTCCCATCCTGTTTATTATACCATCCTGAAACACCCCGCATTAAACCTTCAATAATTTCCGGAAAAGATCTTTCCTGATTGTATCTGTTAATTAAGCCGAATCTTTCTCCGCTGCCTGTGACAACGCCATTGTCCCACCAAATGCAGGGGATACCTCTATCCATGGCCGTCCTTACATAAAACTCTGCCCATTCAGTTCTGTCTGCGGCATTATTTTTATTCATTGCGCCAAACTCTCCCATGACAAGCGGAACTCCCTTTGCAATAAAAGTATTGTAAGCGCGCTCAAACATGCTGGTAATGGGCAAAGTGTCGTTTATATTATTTCTGCTCCATGAATTAAATATATTGTTTCTATTTAATGTAAAGTTATAGGGCGTATACGCGTGAATAGAAACAATTATCTTGTTTGGAACAGTGTCTTCAGGGAGTTCAAGTCCGTCCATTGCAATCTGCTCGGCAGAAGCTGCGTATGTATTGATCATCAGTATTCGTTTGTCATTATTGCCGCCGGTTACGCGAACAGTGTCAATAAAAGCCTGATAATACTTGTTAAGGTTAATATGCTCTTCCTGAGTGCCGCCAACCCATTCCTGCGGAGAATTTTTTGTTCTGGGTTCGTTTAACGCTTCAAAGATTAATTTTTCATCGTAATTTTTAAAAACCCTTGCAATCTGGTTCCATAATTTTTTAAATGCGACAAGAGATAGACCAACCTCTGCGTTTGAAAATTTGAAAATTTCTTCATCATGATGGGAATTAAGAATAACATACAGACCATTATCGATTGCATAATTAACAACTTCTACCACTCTCGTCATCCAGTCTGTACGAACATTATAATTTATATCCATCGCCTTGTACCACGTAACAGGAATTCTTACTGTATTAAAACCTGCTTCTTTAACGGCGATTATAAGTTCTTCTGAAGTAACCGGGTTGCTCCATGCCGTTTCCATTTCGAAGACCCGCGTATCTGAATATAAACCGCCGCCCATCCATGGAAAACCGTCTCTTTCGCCATGAGCATCAAGAGTATTTCCCAGATTCCAGCCGATTTTTATATTAGCAGTCATTTCAGAAGCCGATATATCGTTAAATGGCAGCAAATACTCAGGAGCTCCGGGAATAATAATATCATGTGTATTTTTACTTAAACTGTCACAACCAACTCTAATAGAAACAATCGCCGCAATAAGTACAATACCAAAAAACACACCGCCATATGATTTAAGTATTTTAGCTAAATTGTTCATACTGAATTACAGTATGTAAAAATTACTTATGTTTGTCAACCATCCGTCAGCTTTCTTTTGCTCTTGCTGCCGCCAGTATAAACTTAATGTAATTTTCCTGCACAAGCGTTCGAATAATTCCATTAATTTCTTCTGCTTCGCGGTTTGCGGCAGGCAGCATAAAATATAACGGCGTTTTCTGCCCGTTAATATTTACAGAAGCCCATGATTGCGACAGAGAGAATTTATCGGAATATGCAGATGCTTCATCACTTGTAATAACGCCTGCAATTATATCTGCTCTATCTTTCATCCATTCTCTTTCCTGCGGATTCATCGCTGCAGCGTCTTTAAAAACAACCTGCCTGTTCCATCGTTTTCCAATTTCTTTAATATATAAAATTTCAATACCGTCAGGATCGCCTTCTATTCGATTTAAAAGCGGCGGCTTATTATTGATTTTTTGAATATAAACAATCATTTGCTTTTCTTTTACAGAACTTGGCGCTTCATCATCTTCAGGTTTTGCGATGAGAGTGGTTACTGCAATATTCAAATATACGGAAAGAAATGACCTTACAGGAGCGATAATGGGGTCAATTGCAATAAAAATGATTAATACAGCCTCCAGAGGCAAATTCAAAGGTTCAAGAACAATACCAAGCAGGGAAATTGAAACAATTCCAAATGCGCCTGCGCTTATGGTTCCTGCCAGGATTACGCCAAAGAAAATAATAATATAATGAACAGGTGTCAGCGCCATACCATAAAGCTGCGCGGTAAAAAATACCGCAAGCGTAAAATAAAAAATATTTTCGAAACGTACAATAGTCATTCCAAGCGGAAGCGCAAGGTTAACAGCGGAAGAATTAAATTTCATTCTTGTATCCAAACTGTTAATCGCGCTTGGCAAAGCAGTCATGGAATTGCATGTTGTAAATGAGAGCATAACGGGTTCAAACAAAGCGGAAAGAATTTTTAACGGATTAACAATTCCTGAACGCAGCCATATAATAATTGTACAAACAATAAAAACAACCAAAGAGCCAATGCCGAATAAAACAATAAATTTTGACATTGCAAAAAATAATTGCATGCCAAAAGACGCGACAAACCCCGCGCAAATACAAATTAACGCAAAAGGAAACAGATACATTACAAGATTAAATAATTTTCTAAAAGCGTATAGAACAGACGAGAAAAAATTAATCAGTAATAAAGCAGATTCTTCCTGAAGAAGGCCTATGGCAATACCCATTATAATGGAAAAAAAAGCTATTGCAAGAATACCGCCAAGAGACAAAGCCATAAAAATATTTTGCGGAATTAAACTGATAAAATATTTCTCAAGCTGCGACTGCTCTGCCGCGTTCGCTTCCTCTGTCGAGCCTAGCATAACCTCAAAATTTGAAGTTGGAATAAGCCTTCCCATTGACGCACTTGTTTCGTCATTAAGACCCGATCCTGGCCGGCCTATTATACCAAGAATCATACCCCCCAAGGCCAGAGCCGCCATAAAGATAACAAAAATAAAAACCAACCGTCCTGCCAATTCGCCGCTTGCCTTGCTTCGCATTAACTTTCCAAGACTTGACGCAATCGCGCTGACAGCAATTGGAATAACTGTCATCTGAAGAAAGAAAACAAACAATTTTCCCGGAAATGAAATAATGTTTGCGAAATTTTCAATTTGAAAAACATTTGAAATTTGCGCGTTAAATAATCCAATAGAAACACCGATAGCTGCGGCAATTAATATGACCAGCGGTTGTTTTAGAAATGCGTTATTCATTACATTCCTCCAAAATGCCGTTCAATAAGCCTTGATGGATTTAAATTGTTACTGTTATGTATCATGTAGTCATTTAAAAATACATTAAGCCATTCCTGCAATGACGGAGCATTTGGAGAAACTGCCATTGCAATTAATTCCTGTTTATCGCTTATAAAAACAGGTTTTGTAAAAATATGCGCATTCGGTTTTGTTGTATTAACAATTAATATTTCAGCCTCATCATGATAAATTGCAAGCACCTGAGAATTAAATAATGCGTCCACAGCCTGTCCCCAGCTGTTAAATGTTCTTATCTCCGCATTTGAAAAATTATTTAATGCAAACGCGTGATAGGGCGAATTGGCGGCTACTCCCAAAGTTCCAAAATAATCCTTGATAAACGCAGGAAGCCGTTCTTCTGTGCCAATTCTTGCAAACTCCATTCTGTTAAAAAGGAGCGCCTGCCTTAAAGTTATGTATGGCTGTGAAAAACGAATCAGTTCCGCGCGCCGCAAAGTAATGCTTAATTTACTTAAAGCAATATCCGCTTCATTATTTATAACAGCGGTTATTACTCCGTCATGAGTTTCAGAGGTTCTGTTAAAGACCGCCTTCACCCCAAGTTGATTTGCAATTGTATACGCAATTTCTACATCAAGGCCAATAAGTTCCCCCGACTCAACGTCAGTGTAAAAAAACGGTCTCTGATCAATCGAAGTCATGGCAAAAACAATATAGCCGCGATCCAGAATATTTTTTATTTCTCTTGGATGCGCCTGAATGCTTCTGGAGCGGATATTCTCATATTTTTTATTTTCTTCCATTAGGTTAAGAACGGTATCAAGAGGTGATTGATCTTCTAATACATGCCTTCCGATTTTATTACCGGATTCACAGGAAATTATGAACAACAATAAAATAAAAAGCGGCAAGCAGGCTTTCTTTCTTATCATTATTTTCTCCTTCCAACAGGAACATAACATTAGGTGATGTTTATATCATGCTTTAATTGATTAAGTAAGTCAAGAGCAAATTCAAAATCAAAATCTTCCATTTGTTGTATAATCTGATTTTTAATATCATTTTCTCCCGGCAAGCGGCGAACCCTGTCAATAAAATTTAAACATTCCGGGCTGCCTTTTTTTAGAAGCGCTTCCAGTTCATCTATAACCGGCTGCGCAAACTCGATTTGAATCATATCCATTTTTTCATCCGCATGGGGTTGCTCATCAACAATTGGCAGAAGTTCCGAAAGAACTGCGTCCAATTCATTTTTTAGGGTTATCATTTGCTCATCTGTAATATTTTTAATTCCTCTTTTTAAACCTGCTTCTACTTTTGCCGCAATTTTTTGAAGCTCTGTTTTGCCAATCTGAGCAGCATTGCTCTTTAAACTGTGAGTCAGACGATGAGCAAGTTTTATATCATCATTCTGCAAAGCCGCTATTATTTTATTATAAACATCCTTGTTGCTTCTTACGAAAAACGATTGAAGCGACTTTTGAAATTCAGCTTCTGTTTCCAAAGCTTTTTTTGGCTCTTTGTTAACAGGCGTAAGAAATTTTAAAAGACAGCGCCATAATTCCTGCGATGTAAACGGCTTTCCTACGCAATCATGAAGACCGCTTAATTTATACGCCTCTGTGTCATCAGCCATAACATTAGCTGTCATTGCAATTATGGGAACGCCTGTGTTCAATTCTAGAATTTTTTCTGTCGCTTCAAGACCATCCATAACAGGCATATGCATATCCATAAAAATTAAATCAAATTGCTTTTCTTCGTTCAATTTTCGCATCTTGACCAGATCAAGCCCAATCCTGCCATTCCATGCCACGGCTGTTTTTAACCCTACTCTTTCAAGATGCTCGCAGATAACCTGCTGATTCATCGCGTTATCTTCGCATAACAATACTTCGCCTTCAAACGTTGGTTTTTCAAAATCAGAAAGTATCATTTTTTGCTCATTTAATTTATCTCCGCACATGTCAATCGTATTGAACGTAAGGGTAAAATAAAACTTGCTTCCTGTCCCTATCTTGCTTTCAACAGAAAGTTCTCCTCCCATTAAATCTATAATATTCTTCGTAATTGTAAGACCAAGCCCGGAGCCGCCGTATTGTCTTGTTGTGCCGGATTCTCCCTGAACAAAAGGCTTAAAAATAAATTCCATTTGTTCCTGCATGATTCCGATCCCATTGTCCTTCACTTCAAAATAAATTGTTGCGGTTGTTTCTGTTTTTTCCTTTAGTTCCGCCAATATTTTTATAGTTCCCTCATTTGTAAATTTAACCGCATTTGCAATTAAATTAATAAAAACCTGACGCAGTCTTGTAGGATCGCCCAATGGTATTTTACCAACAATTGGATCAACATAAAAATAAAGTGAAATCCCCTTTTCTGCGGCTTTGGGCATTAATATTGTTTTGCAGCTTGTAAATAATTCCTGAAAATCAAACGGAATGATTTCCATATCCATTTTACCGGATTCTACCCTGGATATATCCAAAATATCATTTATTATCTGTAAAAGTCCTTTTGTGTTTTCAAGAATTTTATCAAGATATTCCCTTGTTCTTTCGGGGATGATGTCATCCAAAGCAAGTTCAGAAAAACCCATAATGCTGTTCATGGGCGTGCGTATTTCATGGCTCATGTTAGCAAGGAAAACCGATTTTGCGACAGACGCTTCCTGCGCTTTTTGCGCCGCTATGCGCAATTGTTCTTCAAAATCTTTCACCTGCGTTTCATCATTAATGTAATTACACAAAACCCTGGAGCCGTCTACCCATGGAATAATTACAGCTCTTAAGCTGATCCATTTTTCTAGGGAATTATCAAATCTGTATTCATATTCTGTTCCTGGATATGAACCTTTAATTTTTCTTAATTCTTTCATCTTGCAATTTGAACAAGGCTCGTTAAGATTCATGATAACCTTGTAACATTTTTGTTTATAGTATTCTTCTTTATCTATACTGTAAGCATCTATCAATGATTTGTTTAAATAAAGAACGTTATAATTAAAATCAACAACGCTTATCATTGTATCCAGAAAATCCATTGATGCAACCATTTTATTTTTTAATGAAATTGAATGACAAAGCGAATTTATTCCTTCGATGATTTCTTTATAAGAACCATTGTATTTTGATGTATCAATATGGTATTCTTCAATTTCGCCTGTTTCGTTTAATTCCTTTGTAAGACGCGATAAATCATTCAGCATGGATTTTATAACATTAATAAGCAAATAAACATCAAAACTAAGCGAATCTATCTCATCTTCTGCAAATTTCTTATCATCCAACTGGATATCCAAATTACCCTGGGTAACTTCAGAAACTAATTTAACCAGTTTTTTTACAGGCTTAATAATTCTATTAATAAACTGAAGCAGAATAATTATGGAGAAAATAAGACCCGCAACGCCGATAATTATATTGCTAATAATAAGCCTGTTTCTTTCGTCCATTATTTCTTTATTGGAAACGCCGGCGACTATAACGGCAAAAGCATTATTTGAAAAATCAAGTTTAAACTGCGTTTCTTCTATATGTTCTTCCTCATTCTTTAAGGTGGAAATTATTCTTGTTTCGCCGAAGTAAACTGAAAATTCTGCATTAAACCGTTCTTTAAGTTTTTCTATATACTCGTTTTCGTCAATTCTTACGCCTGCCGAAATAACGCCAATAATAATTCCGTCGCTATTATAAACCGGCGCGCCTGTATGCACGGAAAGATTGATGACAGGACCCGATTCAAAATACGTTGATACTTTACCATCCATAGCGTCTCTGATATTTTGAACTTCGGAAACATTGTCACCAACAAGATTTTGGTTATAAGTTCTTGTCAGTACATTTCCGTTCTCATCAGTCACGGTAAAATATGTAACATCGAACAGTTCCGTCATTGGAATTAATATTTCAGCAATTTCATTTGCATTGCGTTCGCTGACCGCGCGAATAATTTCCTGAAAACGCGACACCGAAACAGCCGCAACTTTGGTGTTTTTCACGTATTCTTCCTGATATCTAAGCAGATCTTTGGATATTGATACTATACTTCTATTATTCATAAAAGATGTAAATCTAAAAAATTCCAAAGATGAATAAGTGGTCATACCCACTACAAGAAAAAATAAAAGAATAACCAATGGTAAAATTATTCTCTCTTTCAAACCGCTCTTAACCATTCTAGTATAGTCCCAATTTTTCCCTTAGTGCAGAAAGTGTATTAAGCGCAGATTCAAATTCAAAATCCTCTATTTGTTTAATAAACTTAAGACGTAAATCATCGCAGCCAGAAATATTTCTTAAATCATCAATCAATTTTAAACTTTCGGGATTACCCATTTTTAACATTGGTTCCAGCTGGTCCAGCAATTTACGCACAACTTTCGTATCAAGAGAAGAGATTATTTCTTTTGCCGGCATATTGGAATCAAACTCTTTGCGCTGCAATACTTCAAGATCAACAAGCGCAGTATTTAATTCTTTTTCGAGCATGACTAATTGTTCTTCTTTAGTATTATTAACTCCGTCTTTAAGCTGACGTTCCACAGCCAAAGCCGCAGACTGCAAACGAATCTTTCCTATTTGTCCTGCGTTACTCTTTAATGAATGCACCATTCTGTGCGCCAATTTTATATCATCATCTTTTAAAGCTTTAATAATTTCTTCATATTTCATTTGATTGCTTTTTACGAAATATTTTTCCAGGGATTTTTGGAATTCCAAATCATATTCAAGCATTGCGTCTTTGTTCGTAAGATTCTGATCTTTTTTATTTTCAATTTCTCTTATTGGCGTTAAATATTTTAAAAGGCACCGCCAAAGTTCCTGTGATGTAAAAGGCTTTCCAAGACAATCAACCATGCCGCTTAATTTATAAACGTCCATGTCATCCGCCATAATATTGGCAGTCATTGCAACCATCGGAATGTTTAAATTAAATTTAATAATTTCTGTAGAAGCTTCCAGTCCATCCATTACAGGCATGTGCATGTCCATAAAGATAAGATCAAATTGCTTTTGCCCGTTATTAATACGGTTCATTACTTTTTCAACGCCGACTTTTCCATTTTCCGCGACAGTAGGTTTAAGACCGACCCTTACAAGATGCTCGCAAATAACCTGCTGATTCATAACATTATCTTCGCATAACAAAACATCACCCCTGAACTCGGGCCTTTCAATTTCGTTAAGCACAACTTTCTTTTGAATAAGCTCTTCTTCCGGCACATCAATTGTGGGAAACATTAGATCAAAACTGAATTTACTGCCGACGCCGGGAACGCTTTCTACAAGAAGTTTCCCGCCCATCATGTCGATAATTGATTTTGTTATCGCAAGACCCAACCCGGTTCCGCCGTATTTACGCGTTGTGCCTGTTTCTGCCTGAGTGAACGGATCAAAAATAATTTCTATTTGTTCAGGCGTCATTCCGATACCGCTGTCTTTAATTTCAAAATGCATGGAAATTGCTTTTTCATCGATATGTGTGATATCGGAAATTAATTTTATCATTCCCGAATTGGTAAATTTAACAGCATTGGAAAGCAAATTGACAAATATTTGGCGCAACCTTGTAGGATCGCCTACAGGTTTTCTTCCTACGCTCGGCTCTGCGTAAAAGTGCATCAATATTCCTTTTTCAACTGCCTTCGGCATTATTAAAGTACGGCAGCTTGCAAAAAGCTCGTGCATATCAAAAGGAATTTGTTCAAGTTCCATCTTACCAGATTCAATTTTTGAAATATCCAAAATATCATTTATAATCTGTAAAAGCCAATCTGCGTTTGTAATAATATTTTTAAGGTAATCCCTTGTCTTTTCGTTTTCTTCGCCGTCCAATGCAAGCTCAGAAAATCCCATGATGCTGTTCATCGGCGTCCGTATTTCATGGCTCATGTTGGCAAGGAAAATTGATTTTGAACTATTCGCGTTCTTTGCAGATTGAAGCGCGGTTTCAAGCTCTTTCTGATACCTGTTTAGTTTAACGGTGCGCTCCTGAACCAAAGCTTCAAGCTTGATTCCTTCCTTGCGGTTTTTAACCAACAGGATAGTTAAAAGAATAAGTACACATAACAGTAGTATGGAAGAACCAAGAAACCACGGGCGCTGCGCTTCTGCCAATTTGCTGCGGTAGTCGTAAGTTCTTCTCATCCACTGATCTGCGATAGCTCTTGAATCAATCATGCCAAGCGCTTTATCTACAATGGAGCATAAAATTTCTTCATCTTTATTGAACCCAAAACGCGATTCAGACGTATAATTAAAAATGATATTTGCTTTATAGCCGACAAATTCATTGTAATGAGTAATTGCAAGAAGTCTGTGCTGACTTGACATCACCATATCAACTTCGCCGCGTTCCAATCCCTGAAATGCGGCGTTCGAACTTGCATAATCTACTGTATTCTGATGATCGGGGAACCATCTGTTAAAATTTTCCGCGTACACGGAACCCAAAACAAGTCCGACCCTTACATCATTAATTTCATTAATGCCTATATTCGGAAAAGATGATTTTGAAACAAGCGTGTAATAATCTGATATATTTTCATTTTCCGGCCATAAAAAACGGCCTTCCCGATCATGCGAACGAATCAGTTCCGCTGTCATTGAAGCCTCGCCTTCTTCTACCATTTTAAGAAGCTGAGGCCATTCTGTGTACTGGTCGTTAATCAATTTAAAACGTAAACCTGTCATTTCTTCAATCAGGGGAAGAATATCAAAAGCAATACCCTGCCACTCATGTTCATGAACATTATAAAAACTTATTGGATAATTATAATATTCGGCGACAAAATTTACTTCGTTGTTGTTCTGTATATATTCAATTTCTTCTTCTGTAAACTTTAAGAACAATTTATATTTTTTAAATTCAATTTCGCCATGCTTATACATGGAATTAATAAAACTTAATCCTCTATCAGCAATAAATTTATCTATAATGGATATAACAGGTTCAAGCTGAGGGTCCTGTGTTGCCAAAGAAACGGGACGGTATGTTAACGGATAAAAAAGATTGGTAACCACATCGCTTTGCGTCATAAAATTTGCTTCTGCTGTACCGCTGTAATAAAAAACATCGATTTGTCTGTTCTTTAGCGCGTCATAAACAAGATTTACATCGCTAAAGAGAATGACATCAAAGGTATCTTCGTCCAACTGAGAAGTAACCGTTTGAATTGTAGAAGTTCCTTCCATGAAGCCGCTTCGCAGACGGCGCTCATTTGCAATATCATCAAGAGACCTGCTTCCGGCAATTGTATACATTTTTAAAAGACGCGAAGCTATCGGCTTTGACATATTATAAATATGAAAACGCTCTTCTGTTGGCGTCAGTTCGCCTGTAAACGATATTTCTCTTGATTCAAGACCTGCAAGCAAATCAACCCAATCGTAAAGCACGGGTTTAAACTCTATTCCAAAAAAATTTGTAAGCCATTTGCAGAATAACGCGGTAAAACCAATTACATTCCCTTCGTTATCCGAAAACGCTTCCACGCTTAAGGGCATTCCGTATATAAGAGTACGCCCCTGCCTCTGAAGATTTTCTATAGCGCTGATTTCACTTTCGGAAACATTAAATACATCGCGAAAAGTCTCCGGAAAATTGTCTGTAACAACTGTTCCTTCCCTGCAGCCTGAAACCAATACGGCGATAACCAACAATATTACAAAGATTCGAGCTTTCATACGTATCCGCTATTTTGGAGTAAAATATTTTAAAAGACACCGCCATAATTCTTGAGAGGTAAATGGCTTGCCGACACAGTCTGGTATTCCGCTTAACTTATAAACGTCCATATCTTCGTTCATAACGTTAGCTGTCATTGCCACCATGGGTATATTAATATTCAGTTTGTTTATTTCGTCTGCAGCTTCAAAGCCGTCCATAACCGGCATATGAATATCCATAAATATTAAATCAAAAAGTCTTTCGCCTTTTCTTATGCGATCTTTTACTATATCGACGCCGATTCTTCCGTTCTCCGCAACAACCGCTTTAAGACCGACTCTGGCGAGATGTTCAACAATTACAAACTGATTCATTTCGTTATCTTCGCAAACAAGAACTTCGCCTTCCAGTGAAGGTTTACTGATGTCGCTGAGATAACTTTTCTTTTTCTCAAGTTCTTCTTCGGTGTAGTCGATTGTTTCAAACGTAAGCTCGAACGAGAACTTACTTCCGACGCCCGGCGAACTTTCTACAATCAACTGGCCGCCCATCATTTCTACAATGGTTCTGGAAATGGCAAGACCGAGCCCCGTTCCGCCGTACTTACGCATCGTTCCGGATTCTGCTTGTGTGAATGAATCAAAGACTCTTTCAATTTGTTCAGGCGTCATGCCGATGCCGCTGTCTTTGATTACGAAACTCATGGTAGCGCTGTTATCTGCCGTTTTTGTAATTTCAGATTGAACCTTGACCATGCCGACATTTGTAAACTTGATTGCGTTGGAAATTAAATTAACGAATACCTGACGCAGTCTTGTAGGATCGCCAAGCGGCTTTTTGCCTACGCTGGGTTCAGCATAGAAATGAAGCAATATTCCCTTTTCGACAGCCTTCGGCATAACCAAAGCCCTGCAGCTTGAGAAAAGTTCGTGCATGTCAAACGGAATTTTTTCCAATTCCATTTTGCCCGATTCGATTTTCGAAATATCCAGAATGTCGTTAATAATCTGCAAAAGCCATTCAGAGTTGGTTTGAATCTTTGTAAGATAATCCCTTGTCTTGGGCGAAGTTTCATCATCAAGCGCAAGCTCCGTAAAGCCCATAATGCTGTTCATCGGCGTACGTATTTCATGGCTCATGGTTGCAAGGAACGACGATTTTACTTTGCTTGCTTCGTCTGAAATATTTACCCTGATATGCATGTAGGCTAACACGCAGCATAAAAGCACAGCAAGAACTAAACCTACGGCAATCATAATAATCTGCATCGTTCTGATATCGAAAAAGTACGCGTCTCTTGGCAATACAATGCCAAGAAACCAGCCATTGTTAAGCTGTGTAAAAAAAGCAACGCTGTCAATATTGGAATACGATGTAAAACGGAAAGCGTAAACATCTTCGCCTGTCAACAAAAGACCGGATAATTCACTATATCCGCCATGACCTTCGTTTATATCCCAAAAGTGTGCGCCTATGAGGTTTTTATTCGGATGCACAATGAAACGCTGCTGACTGTCAAGCAATAAGCCGTAACCACTGCCAAGGTAGTGCATGTTATCAACATAACTTGCAACGCCCGAAATAAAAATATTCGTAGCCACTACTCCGAAAGGATTTCCATCTTTATCAAACACCATTTTAGAAATGCTTAAATTATATTCGCCGAATACTGCATCGCGGTACTGTTCGCTGAAATAAACATCGCCGTTATTCGCAACTGCACCCGAATACCACGGTCTGTCTTGCGGAACAAAACCGGCATTCGGAACCCGTCCCGAGCCGTCTATGAAAGCATCGTTTATAAACCCGTAAAAAATAACTGATTCATTCAAATCGCCGGATTTTTCATGTATCATTCTTGTCCACAATTCAAGTTCTTTCTGCATAACATCAATGTTGGCATTATTTTCATGTAACCGCTCGACTGAGAAACATAAATTCTCCAGCGATATGGTAAAATAACTTAAATACGAATTGATGGCTTCGGCGGAAACTGATACAACTTTTTCGCCGTAAGATTCCATGTTTCTGTAGACGACTCTGAAGTTGTAAATATTGCTGACAAACACCATCACAAAGAATGCGACAAAAACAATCAGAAACTGCAAAAGCAGTTTTCCATTGATATGAAGAAAAGACAATATTTTAGCCATAAAACCTTCTTTTTCGGAACGCCAAGTGAAAAGCGACCCTTCCCCAAAGTAATTTTACAATAAAACGAGATATTATACAAGTAAATTTACTAAAAAAAGCAAAAAAAAAGCAACTACTGTTATAGAATAGAACAATTATTAATGTCTTAATATTATTTTAATACTATTAATATTATACAATTTTGACCATCTTTATCCGCCAGAATCCTGTCAAAAATACGATCCGGAACCTCCCTAACCTCCATCTGCATTTATCGATTCATTAATAATTTTTATAAGTTCCGATAAACCATCTGTTAATTCCATTAAGTTTTCTTTAATAAAATTCTGATCGTTTGCCTTTCCTGCCGCTTCAAGCGCGGCGGCTTTTTTTGAAATTTCCTTTGCGCCGATCGAAGCGAATGCGCTTTTTAAGGCATGAACATGAATTGTGAAACTTTTTGTATTCTGTTCCGATATTTCATTGTTAAAGTATTCATTTAAAAACTGAAGCCGTTCCTGCGTATCCCTGCAAATTGCAGCTAACACTCTAAGATAACCTTCGGCTGTTCCGCCTGTTGCAGAAATTCCAAAATCAACATCAACGCCCGGAAAGTCAAGATTATGTTTCATTTCTTCATCTGCGGCAGGTTCTTCTTTTTTATTATTATGCTTATTCTCCTCTTCTGCATTCTTAAGCACTTCTGCGTTCTGTTTATCACGTATCCACCGGTTTAAAGTTTCATCAAGCAGAATTACATCTATCGGCTTGGAAATAAAGCCGTCAAAACCTTTTGATAAAAACATTTCCCTGTTTCCAACAACTGCATTTGCAGTAAGCGCAATTATCGGAACTTTGATATTTTTACCGCGTATGATTTCTACCGTTTCGATTCCGTCCATTCCGGGCATCATGTGATCCATAAAAACAAGATTATAATCTTTTTGCGATATCATATCGATAGCCGCCTGTCCGGAAAGAGCCGTATCAACCTGAATTCCATAAGGACGAAGAAAACCTTTTGCTACCAGATGGTTTACCTGCATATCATCGACAACCAGAACTTTTCCGTAAGGCATCCATGCGCGATTTAATTCCCTTTCTTTTCCTGCCGAAATATACTGGAAATTTTTCAGCTTTTTAGCTGTCTCTTCTCCGATAACTTCGTCATTAATAATCATTTGAGGCAGCTTAACTTTAAAAGTTGAACCTTTGCCGTATTCGCTGTCAATCGATATGCTGCCACCCATCATTTCTAAAAGTTTTTTAGTTATCGCAAGACCAAGACCTGTTCCTTCGATTCTGCGGTTAGCTTTTGTGTCAAGCTGTAAATAATCGTCAAACAGTCTGTTGACGTCTTCGTGACGAATACCGATGCCTGTATCGCTGACAGAGAATTTTAATAACGCTGTATCATCAATTTTTTCGTATGCTGCAGAAAGCGTTACGCTTCCTTTTTTTGTATATTTAAACGCATTCGAAAGAATATTGTTAAGTATTTGCTTAACCCGCCGTTCGTCTCCGAAAAGTTTTCGCGGAAAATCACCGCTTATGTTTAAAATAAAATCTATTGGTTTTGACGCAATTCTGACTCTGTTTAAATTTATTGAATCGTTAATCAGCGCTGCTGTTTCATATTCAACAGGAATAAAATTAAAACTTCCCGCTTCAATTTTTGATATATCGAGTATCTCATTTATTATCTCAAGTAAAGATGAACCTGACTGATAAATCTGGTTTATGTTACTTTTGCTCTTCTGCGAAAGGTCTCCCTGCAGCTCAATCTCTGATAAACCAATTACCGCATTTAAAGGCGTCCGAATCTCGTGACTCATTGTCGCAAGAAATTCGCTCTTTGCCTGAGACGCCTGAACCGCTATTTTTGTCTGTTTTTCCAGTTCCAAAGTTCGTTCATGAACGGTTTTTTCCAGCAATGCATTTGATTGTTCCAGTTTTTTATAAACTATGCTGAAACGGCCTGCCATTGTAAGCGTCATTCCCAAATGAAACACAAATGTGCTATACAAAAAAAGTCTGAATGAATTGCGGAAAATCACAATGTCAAGCGCATCATGAATTCCGCAGGCATAAACAATTAACGAACCGACAAGAATATTGCTGAATGAACTTGATCTTCGCTCATCGTGATTTAATTTATTATTGAGACGATCTTTTATAATGCCAATAAAAATATATGTAAAATACACAAGCAGCGAAACCAAAAAGATATGCAAAACTTCATCGGCATATTGATTTGTAAAAAATAACTGCGTTATGCTGATATATACAGCGAAAGCGGTAAAACACCAGCTTACCTTTGTTACTTTATTTCGTCCCATCTGTTCAATAAATACGCACAACATTGACAACGCGATAAATATGCTTAAATATTCCAGCCGGGCTGCAATATTTGAATTTGGAATAATGCTGTTAATTGTACCTTCCGACACAAAGAAGTGAATACATAACATAAAAGAAAAAATACTGTAATATAAATTATATATTTCTCTTTTGTTTTTTCGGATGAAAATAAATATTAAAAGAAAATAAATTCCTGTATAACCCAAAACTCCGCAAAAGAAATACCGAATATAACTTTGATGTTTCATTTGAATTATTTTAAAATCATCCATATAATACGGCTCGGCATAATACAATCCAGTAACGCCGTATGACGGATCGCCAATAATCCTTAGAGTGAGAATATTGGTTCCTAAATGAAAATAACTTCTGCTGATGGGAAAAGAAACGCCTCTCCACGATCTGTAGTTTTTTATTTGTCCATATTCATCCAAATGTACTTCCGATCTTATTATACGTTCGTTAAAATATATTTCCCAATTTTCGCCGATAAAACCAAAAAACATTCCAGGCATTGCAGAAGGTACATTTATTAAATAATCGAATGTATCAGAATCAATTTCTATTGGGATAACAATCGTAAATTCTTCATCCGGTTTCCCAAAAGGAGATAAAAATGTACGCTCCGGCAAATCAGGCAGCGTTGAATTCACAATCGTAAACGGAGGAGAATTAAATTTAAACCATTCAGGGCTTTCGGTAATTTCAGAAATATCTGCAAAATGGCTGGCATCGAAACCCCGTTTTATAAAAGCGTCTCCTTTTTTAAGATTACGATAAAGAGGGCTCCCGCTTTCATTACGAATATTAATCTGCCATGTCCATTGAATAATAACCATTAAAATTATTCCGATAAAATACAGAATAGGAACTACATATCTGATTGGTTCTTTTTTTAAGATTATACTCATTTTAATCAGGTATTCTCCACGATAAACCGGCCAATATTAACATTGTATGTTAAACTTTTAAAAAGTATAATAATTTCGCCATTGTTTTTTATTATTTTCATTTTTTTTGGAATTTTAATATTCTTTATTAGTTCGTCTAAATTATCAATTGATTTTGATTCATTATGGAAATTTATCGCATCAGCGATTTTTTGCACGGCTTCTTCATTATTTTTTCTGATATTTTTATCTATTACATTTGAAATTATTTTAAAAATAAAATATATAAAACTTGCAATAATTAAGACAACAACGAGGAGTACCAAAACAGAGAATGAACTGAAAAAGTCAACCATTAACAATATCATACTTCCAAAAATAACATATGTCAATTGAGGAAACATAATCACGATAAACGACATTCAAATGCCGTCTATCGTTAAATAACCGTCAGTTTACGATAACTATAACTGCGCTTCCCATAATCCATGTAAATTGCAGTATGCGTAAACTTTTACCTGCGCGCTGCCGACGGCAAATTCCGCACTTGGCGCCTGCGTGCTTGAAAGCACAACGCGCTGGGTTCTTTCGCCGTCTGCAACCACGATCCATGCAATATGATGCTCTTCTGTCATTGGATGAGCTGTGCTTCCCACAGTGACAATTAATTTGCCGTTTTCGCGCACTGCCGCCGGAACATGTTTTTCCTGTGCCGCATCGGTTGTGTTCGGTTTTAATTCGGACATTTTTTCGCCGCAGCAGGTAACATCAGATCCTGTGTTATGAATAAAACTTATAATGTTTCCGCACTTTGAGCATTTACAAAATTTTCTTTCGTTTTTCATTTTATACTCCTTTATAATCAGTATTTTAACATATAATTTTTAATTTGCATACTCGATTTTATTGTTATTTTAAGGCATTTTCTGTATTTTTTTGATTTTTAAACAACTTATATTTTTGACTGATACAGCGAAAAATTCTCTTTATCGAAGCATACAAAAATAACTTTCCTTATTCCCGGTGTTTCTATTAATGTTTCTTTAACTGTGTTGATTGCAACTTCGGCAGCCTTGTCTTTTGGATAGCCAAAAATCCCTGTACTGATATTCGGAAAGGCGATACTTTCGATATTGTTCTCCTGCGCTAAAAGTAAACTTTTCCTGTAACATGACGCAAGTAATTACGACTCACCTTTGTTTCCGCCGCGCCAGACAGGACCAACCGTATGTATCACATATTTTGCAGGCAAATCTCCTGCTCCTGTGATCACAGCGTCACCTGTTGGGCACGGCTCATTCGGGCGGCGGCTCTCCGCTATTTTTATGCATTCATCAAGCAGCTTCGGTCCTGCTGCGTCGTGTATCGCACCATCAACTCCGGGCGCGCTGCTCACGCTAAAGCGTTCGCGCCTTATTCTTCTCATTGACTTTTGTTGAGCGCCACGCCTTCCTGCATTAGTTCATCCACACGCTACGCGTGCATACTTGAGCGCCTCCGCCGCCCATTAAGCTTGAGTTTGCGGCGTTTACGATTGCGTCAACGTTGAGGGTGGTGATGTCACCGAGGATTGATTCGAGTTTACACATAATATTTCTCCTGATTATTTCCCAAACGAGCCTATTTCGATCAAGTTCCCTTCGGGGTCTGCGACATAACTTGTTCGCTGTCCCCATTCCATTGTTGACGGCGGAAAGATACTTTTAACGCCCGAGTCCATTAACCTCTTATACTCTTTATCCACATCATCGTAAGTTTTCATTTCGAAAGCTATTTCCATTGTACCATTGTTACCTTTAGGGTATCCATACTCCTGCGATGTCATTTTTTCAAAGTCTTTTCTTCCATACATAATCAGTTTACATTCACCTGTTTGAAACTCGGCATTTGGTTCACCTTTTTTCCAGTTAGTTTCTAATCCGATTATATCACGGTAGAATGTTACCATTTTTTCCAGGTTGGTTACGAAAAGACCGATGGCTTGGAGATTCATGGTGGGCTCCTTGTTTAGATATCTACGTTTTTTCATATAATAAATAATTAGCGATATTATCAAGTTTCTTTTTAATCACCTCAAAATCTCTTGTAAGATCGAGTGTTTTTAAACTAATTCTATTACCACCAATAATTAAATCATCATCAGGCGTTTCGCTTTCGTCAGTTTTAGCATAAAGAAGCATACCAGACACACTACCATCTTTACTTTTATCTGCATTTTTTACATATGTAAATATTTGATAAAGATTGTGAGAATGATACTTCTTTTTTTCATAATAATCTGACATAGTTTTACTATAAAATTTAGCATCAATAATAAGTGATTTATTACGATATGTAAGATACACATCACTTTTCATTTTTGGTATATTTTTTGAAACAACTGTTATATCCCAGTTAATTTCCGCAGAACGAGCATTAAAACATTGATAATGACGTTTAAAATATTCAAGTAAGAAGTGTTCATAAAGGAAACTCATTGCTTCATCGGTTAGCCATTCATTTTGTACTTGCTTCCTGCATTCATTAGCATTCCGCCAAGTAAAAAACGACATATATTCAAAAGCATTACGTATTCTGCTCCACCTGTATTTTGTTGTGGAATTTTTATATATATCACATCAGCAACATTAGTTAAACTTTTTCTGTATAATTTTAAAATATGTTTTCTAATGGAAAGAAAAGCAAGATAAAGGCTATTTATGAGTATTTTTCTCAAAATATATGGATAAGTAGTTGATTTTATTGGAAAATACATTATCATAATAATCTATCATATCATTGAAACAAATAAAAAGAAAATCTTACCAATTAGGGGAGTTGGAAATATTTTATGGGTTATTTTTCTGATACATATAGTGAATTACAGTATCCAATTGATTCTGAATCTGAATTAGGATTATATAATGCTCAATTAGGTGCCATTCATGCAATTGGCGCATTTCTTACTTTAAATAAAAAACATTCTGGTATAGTTGTAATGCCAACTGGATCAGGTAAATCGTCTGTTATTATGATGTCTCCATATTTAGCTTCATCAAAGAAAGTGTTAATTGTCACACCTAGTAAAATGGTACGAGGACAAATAAATAAAGATTTTTGTAAATTAAATACTTTAATTAAAATAAATGTTTTTAATTTATTTACAAAGTTACCAAATATTTTTGAAATGAAAAAACTTTATTCTGATAATATGTTTCATAATGTTCAATCAAACGATGTCATTATAGCAACTCCACAATGTGCATTATCAATTTCAGAAAATATTATTAAGATGTCTTTTGATCTTGTTATAATTGATGAAGCGCATCATATTCCTGCACCTAAGTGGCAAAATATATTAGCTAATATGAAACATGCAAAACATTTTCTTTTTACAGCAACTCCTTTTCGCTTTGATAAAAAAGAAATAAAAGGAGAAATTATCTATAATTATCCTTTATCTATGGCATATAATGATGGTATTTTTGGAGACATTCAATATATTCCCATTGATGAATCTCATAATAAGGATTTACTAATAGCAAAAGAAGCAGAGAAATTATTTATAAATGATAAGCAAAGTGGCTATAATCACAAGTTAATGGTAAGAACAGATACAAATAAAAAAGCAAAAATATTAAAAGCATTGTATTCAAAAGAAACTCAGTTACGATTAGAACGTGTTGATTGTTCTATGCCATTTAAAATTGTTGAAAATATTATTAATAAGTTAAAAAGTGGAGATATTGATGGAATAATTTGCGTTAATATGCTTGGCGAAGGTTTTGATTTTCCAAATCTAAAAATTGCAGCTATTCATTCTCCTCACAAATCACTTGCAAATATACTTCAATTTATTGGTAGATTTGCAAGAACAAATTCTGACGATATTGGTACTGCAAAATTTATTGCTATGAAAGACGAAGAACTAGTTATAGAAAATAATAGACTTTTTACTAGTGATGCAATCTGGCAAAAAATGATTATTGATATGAGTGAACATCACATTCAGCATCAAGAAGAGATAAAATCAAATCTTTTAGATTTTCAACGTGATGATGACTCAACAAGTGAAGAAAATATTTCCTTATTCGGTTTAAGACCGAATTGTCATGCAAAAGTTTTTCGGATAACAGATTTTAACATTAATGGAAAATTTCCTGACTCATGCTGCATTGACAGTAACATATATAGAAATAATTACAATAATACTATTATAGCAATTGGAAATAAAATTGAGAGACCAAAATGGACTACTTCAGAGCAAATAAATGACATAAACAATTTTTTATATATAATACATTATCAAAAAGAAACATCATTACTATTTATATACTCGCAAATAAAAACTGATATTGATTATCAAGAAATAGCAGAAGCATTTTCTTCCGGATTTGAAAAAATTATTAGAACTGAAATGCATAGAGTTTTAGCCGAAATGGATAGTTTCGAATTATTTAACACAGGTATGCAGAGTAGATCTTCAGACAGAGGTGAGTCATATCGAATTATGGCTGGCTCAAATGTAGCATCCTCTATTGATCCTATTACTGGAAGAATGTTTTCACCTGGGCACGTTTTTTGCAAAGCAATTAGTAATGATGGAATGGAATTAACTATAGGATACAGTAGTGGATCAAAAATTTGGAGCAGTAAATATTTATTTATTCCAGAATATATAAATTGGTGTAATTCATGTGGGTTCAAAATAGTTAATGAGTTATTAACTGTAAAAACTAATACAAATTTAGATAATTTACCAATGCCTGTTCAGTTGGGAAAATATCCAGAAAGAGTTATATATTGCTTTTTTTCAAATAAAACACTCTCATCACCTCCGATAATAACTAATTTAAACGGAGAACTTACAAATTATTTAATAATAGATACAAAAATCATAATTATAGATCAACAAGAAAATTATTTATTATTAAAAATTTCCATTGATGACATGAAAGATATTGTTAAATGTGATATAAACGGTAACTATAGTTGTTCTAATCCAACTATATTTCTAAAAAACGGTCGAAATTTATTAACTATATCAAATTACTTATGTAGTTATCCTTTAACATATAAAGCATCTGATGGAACCATTATAACAGGAAACGAATTACTTGAAAGTAATAATGATATTCAAATACTTTCGAATGAATTAATAATACCTATTAATTGGAAAAACTATAATACTGATATTTATTGTGAATTTGGTAAAACAAAAAAAAAGAATATGCTATCTATACATGACGCCTTACAAAATATTCTTAATGATAATAAAGATTTTGATATTCTTCTTTACGATCATGGCTCAGGAGAAATAGCTGATTATATCACAATAAAAGAAAATACAGAAAATATAAATATTTCATTATACCATATTAAATCCATGAGAGGAAGTAATTATAATAGTAATGTTAGTGATATTTATGAAGTATGTCAACAAGGAACAAAATCATTAATGTGGCTAAAATCAAGATTTATTTTTTTAAATAAAATAAAAAAACGTCAACGAAGTAATAATTGTAAGGTTGTACATGGCAAAAATAATGAAATTGATACCATCTTAAAAAAGAATAAACAACTTTATACAAAAATTATTATAGTTCAACCAGGAGTAAGTAAAAAACAAAATATTCCAGAAAAATATCAAGAGATATTGGCAGCAGCAAATATGTATATTAAGAATAACGGATTAAATACAGAATTTTTTATTTGGGGTAGTGAGTGAAATATTGTTCCATTTATAGGGGCAGGGTTCCCTTATGAGATATTCTGCGTTTTACAAAAAAAAATTTAAGAGTTCGTAAACCATAATATAATTTTTCAGAAGTAATTTCATTCATACAATCTATATACGACTTTATCACTTCTCCTCTTCCTCATCCCAAACCTCCATTTCTCACCCCAATGTCCTATACTCCCCAAACTCAGTGATTTCCTTTTCTTTAAGTACCCTAAAAGTCTCTGAGGGATAATCCGCTCCTATTAAATCGGCAGGGTCAAGAACGTAGAGTAAATCATCACTGGTAAGACCATAGAGACGGATATAACGGGTATTTTGATAATCTATAATAATTAAATACCAATTTTACGTCATAATCTACCCCATTTTATTCATTTTACATCCTTTCCTTAATAAAAGAATCAACCGTAATCCTATGAACACCAAAAATTCGACCAATGGCGCTTTTTGATATATTTTTATCCAAAAGTGCTTGTATCTCCTTTTCTTTTCCTGTTAGTTTCACATATGATGATTTTCTACCATTAGGGCGACCTAGAACAGATCCTTCCGATTTTTTCCTGGCTAGAGCCTCTTTTATTCTTTGAGATATTAAATTCCTCTCAATTTCTGCAGATAAGCCAAAAGCGAAAGCAAGAACTTTCGATTGTATATCATCACCAAGACGATAATTATCTTTAATTGTCCAAATTCTAACACCATTATTCATCATCTGGTTTAATATGGACATTATCATTAAAACATTACGACCAAGACGCGATAATTCAGAGCAAATAATTAAATCATCTTTTTTAACATCTAAAAGAAGTGAGCCTAAAAGTCGTTTATCAAGGGATTTTGTCCCGCTTATTGTTTCTTCAATCCATCGTTCGATTTTAATGTTGTTTTTCTCACAGAAATTTTTAATTTCAAATCGTTGATTCTCAACTGTTTGCTTATCTGTACTAACTCTAATATAACCGTAAATCATAAATCCTCCATAGAAAGTAATTGTTTAATTTAAATAGTATATAATTTGGATATATATTTATATAAATAAACACCAGTTTATCTTCGACAACCCCAAGTGAAGGATTTTTTGATATTGTGATTGGGAATCCGCCTTATTTAAAGGAAGGGAAGATATCAAGATTTATTTTTAAGCCATATAAAAAATTACAATATTATCAAGGTAAGTTAGACTTATGGTATATGTTTGCATGTCAATGTATTGATTTATTAAAAAATAATAGATTTTTATGCTTTATTGCAACTAATAATTGGATTACAAATTCTGGAGCAAAAAAGTTAAGAAATAAAGTAATATTAGATACACAAATTAATCAGCTTGTTGATTTTGGTAATTTTTTAATATTTGAAAAAGCTAGTATTCAAACAATGATCATGTTATTTTATAAAAACAAAGAAATTGATAATTATATTTTTGATTTAAGAAGATTAACTGGAAATACAGAATTGTCTGATGCATTAGATTTATTAAATAATAAAATAAATATTAAAGCACAATATTTTTCCCCAAAAATAACAAGAGAAAAGTTTTTAAATAAATTATTAACTTTTAGTTTTAATAATTCAATTCTTGATAAAATATCAGAAAATTGTCAATATTTATCAAAAAATGAAGTTGCCAATGGAATACATCCACATTACGATTTTATAAATAAAAAATTATCTTTAAAATACAATATAGATATAGGTACTGGTATTTTTGGTTTATCAAACAAAGAGAGAAATGAATTAAAATTATCAAAAAAAGAAATGAGTTTAATAAAGCCATATTATACTACAAAGCAAATAAAAAAATATTATACTGATTCAAATAATAAATTATGGATTATTTACACAAGTTCTAATTTTAGCGATCCTAGAAGTATGGATAATTATCCAAATTTAAAAAAACATCTTGATAAATATCAAAAAATTATTACTTCAGATAATAAACCTTATGGTTTGCATAGAGCCAGAGAAGAAAAATATTTTAAAGATGAAAAAATAATTGTTCAACGTAAATGTGCTGGTTATCCATTGTTTTCTTATTCTGATTTTGATTGTTATGTATCAGCAACATTTTATATAATTAAGTCAAAACGTTTCCATCATAAATATTTGATCGGTTTATTAAATTCTAAGTTAATAACATATTGGTTAAGAAATAGGGGGAAAATGCAAGGGGATAATTTTCAATTAGATAAGGAGCCTTTGTTACAAATACCTATATTTAATGCAACTAATAATCAACAAAAGCCAATTATTGAATTAGTAGAAAAAATATTATTAATTAAAAATGAAAATAATCAAGCAGATACTAGCAATATAGAACATAAAATTGATATTAAGATTTATGAACTTTATAATTTATCGAAAGAAGAAATTGAAATTATTGAATGTTAATCATTTCTTTTAGAATTTTCTATTCTATTAATTTCATTACCTGTTAAATTGTATAAATTATATAATATTTTATTAATTTCATTTTCATATTCTATTATATTAGATTGTGGGTCTTTATTTTTCATTTCAATGATTTGCTCGACTAATATTTGAATTGGAGACTGAAATATATTTTGAGGTATAGGGAAATTATTAATCATTTCTTTTGTAAAAGTAATTCCACCGCAATAGCTACTAGATGAGTATTTATTTCTAATATAGAATATTGTTAATTTAGAGTTAATTATAGCTGATAATACTTTTAATATTTTTATATCATTATTACAAATAACTAATGTTGTCTTCCCTGGTATAATACTTCCATTGAAATCTATACAAGCATCTAATAAGTTTAATCCTTTAATAATCAATTTTGGTTTTATAACTTTATTTTTATATGTTTTGCTAAAAACACTAAAAAATTTATTTCGGTTTACAGTAGGAAACATATATTTTTTCCCAAGATATGTTATTTCTTTTAATCCCCATTTATTAATAAATTTATCTATTGTTCCTGTATTAATTAAAGTAAAATAATTATCTTCATCAAATTTAGACATATTCTTTATTATAGGAATTAATTTATAAGCATCACTTGTTGCGCACGAATTTTCACATATTGATAAATCTGATATATTCATCACAGAAGATTTTTCAATATTTTTTATTATATCTATATTTTTTGAAAATAAAAAATCTATTAAAAAAGGATGAGAAATATCATTTTTTGAGAACGTATTGATTATTTTTACATTTTTGTTTTCATCAAACCCCGATATTAATAAAATATTTGATTTTTGCTTGAACATAGAAATTATACCATCTACACTTACATTTTCAAATATTTTATTCCCGACATGCAAAATACTTAACATTCTTGGCATCATACATTTTTCTCTAAATTTTAATCCAAATGATTTAGAAAGCCATTTGTCAGGAGTAATATAACATAATAAACATTTTGAAAGGTTAAGTCCTTTTTCGAAGAAAGCCATATAAATATCCCAATTTCCAGATATATATTTATAATTATTAATTATATACTTTCTATCATTTTCTAAACCTATGTTTACCATTTTTTCTGAATCTAAATACGGCGGATTCCCAATCACAATATCAAAAAAACCTTCATTTGGTGTTGTCGAAGATAAACTGGTGTTTTCATTAGACAACCCAAACATCCAATAAGGATCGAAGAATCCGGAGGAAACAGAGGGATTATACGGGTCCCAATTCGCAAGCATTTCAGCATCTGTAGAATTACAAAAACCATCTTCTTTCAATAACTTTACAAGTTCTTTGCATAAAATTTTATCTTTTTTTCGAAGCTCAATCTTTTCTTTTGCGCCTCGCGCAGAGAAGTGCTTGTGACGTATATCAAGAAGTTCATTCTGTCTAATTTCTATTTCATTGTCAGCAAAAACCCCTTGTTCCTTCTTTATCCCAATCAACGTATTTGCAGCGACAAATTTGGTTTCAAGGTTTGGTAAGGGTAGTACATTATAGTTGTTTTCTTTTGTTCCGTCAGTTTTCTGATCAACAATAAGCGATATAAAAAAACGAAGTTTACTTATTTGAATAGCGATTGGCTGTATATCTACTCCATAAATGCAGTTTTCTATTAAAAATAACTTTCTTGCATAATTACTGTATTCACCTGTACTTACTTCAAAAATATCCTGAATTTCTTTAAGACGTTTTTCTCTATTTTCCTTGTTATCAAGTCCGTATGCCTTTTTACTTTTTTCCATTGCATATTCAATTTGTAATTGTTTCCAATATTCATTATTTTTATCAAGTTTCTGCATTATAAAAGAAAGTTTATTAAGTATTCCCATAGGAAATGCGCCAGACCCACAGGCAGGATCAAGAATTTTACAATGATTAATGGCTTCCATTAATGTTTTAGTTTGTTCAGCATTAAACAAGTTACCTTCATTGTTATATGAAAACAAGTCTTCTAATTTTTCTTCAATATATTTTTCATTTAAACCTAGCTTTTCTTTAAAATATTCTTTAAGCGAGGAATCAACCATATAGTCTACAATTTCACGAGGTGTATAGAATGAACCAGATTCATTACGTGCGGTACTCTTTGTTTCTTCGTTAAAGGTTCCAAGCAGATTCTCAAATGCCTTTCCTAACAATTCCGGATCAAGTGCTACATCAATATCCTGCGGTGTATTTTCTTCTATCGTAAAATTATATGTATTAAAAAGATCAATTAATCCTATCTTGTCATCTTTTCCCCAAAACAATGCATTTGGAACAAAAGCTTGACGTTCCTTTTCGCGGCTAAAACCATCTATATACTCCTTTGTATCAAAATTATCCAGACATTCAAAAAGACCGCCATTTAAAAACGGGATTGTTTCAAAATTTTTAATAAACGTTTCTTTGGATATAGCAAACAAGGAATCTTTCAGGGTGTCTCTGAAGACAGTTTTAATTCCATAGTCATCAACACGCTTCTTTTCTTCCTTGTTTGCGAACTCCCTTTCCTGTATCGGTTTGTTTAATGTCGCAAAGAACAGATTTTGGATAATACCATTATAATAATTTCCGTCCGTTAAACTGTCGCTGTTAAATCTTGATAATACTTTTGATATTTCGTTTTTATCGAAAATCCAATCAGGAATAAGTCTTTTTTGTTTAATAAACCAAACAAATATAAATCTTGTTATCAGTCTTATTAAATGTATCCTGTTCTGTTCGCCTTTTTGCAACTTTACGTCTTTACCTGTTCCGTTTGGGAACTTCACTACCTCAATAGCCCATTTGTCATACCAATTA
>Ga0209755_10000739_pt1 | contig 57370 bp, 42 predicted proteins | sample TergutCo191P1_FD_187301 | JGI IMG/M metagenome (GOLD analysis project Ga0209755, IMG submission 187301) | Cornitermes sp. P1 segment gut microbial communities from Petit-Saut dam, French Guiana - Co191P1 (SPAdes) (version 2) | ecosystem: Host-associated > Arthropoda: Insects > Digestive system...
GGAAGAGCTTAATGTTTGGAAATTATTCAGATAGGTCATATATACTATTTTCTAAATCAGGCTATAGTTATGATTTGCAACAGCACGCCATTGCAAATAAGGTTATCTTAGTGGATATAAATATGTTGTTTGACGCATATTGAGACCGGTTCGCTTTTGTCGATAAAACAGAATGTGAAAGATATACTTATTCCATCCGAGGAAGACGATGTTGAGATGCATCCCATGGACTTTGAAGAATTTTTGTGGCTATTGGAGCAGATACAACTCCTCAATTGCTACAAAGCTGCTTTGAGCAAAAAATGCCTCTGAGGCAAGCTTTGCACCGCAAAGTCATGAATGGTTAATAAGTATATTGCAAATCAATCGCAACTTGCTAATTTGAGTTTCATCGTGTACAATGGGCGGAGTGCAAATTTAACGGCAAGCCTATCAAGGTGTTTAACACTGGTGATATGATGCGAGATTTCATCTATGTGGTGGATGGACTGCAATAATATTAGCGTCAAGGAGAATTGTTCATGAAAATAGCAGTTGTCGGCATTGGTTACGTTGGTTTGTCGCTTGCCGTCTTGCTCGCCCAAAAGTGGTGCGGAGCTTAGATGATTTTTTTACTATGAGTGATATCATCGTTGCCAACCGATACAGCCCTGAACTCGATTGTGTAATTGATAAGGTATATACCAGGGATATTTTCAAGAGAGATTGAGAGGCGTACAAATATGGAGCATAAGCCAACTTCATATGAGCGTTTTAAAAAACTCTTTATCCAATTTTTCAAATTCGGAATTATTGGCGCAATCAATACTGTAGCTTTTTTCGTCATTTATTATGGCTTACTTTTTCTTGGAATTCATTATATTTTGGCGTATGCGATAGGATTTATGGCTACCGTTCTGAGTGCTTTTTATTTTAACCGCAAATTCGTTTTTAAGCCTGACGAGGATAAATCAAAAGTCAAACAGCTTGTAAAGGTTTTTACTGTCTACCTATCAACACTGACGCTTGGCACCGGTCTTATCTTTTTGCAGGTTGATATTATTGGAATTTCGGAACTCATTGCACCGATACTTAACCTGTTCTTTACCATTCCAATAAATTTTATTTTAAACAAATTCTGGGCGTTCAGGTAACGATAAAGCCGCAGAGCAATTTCGTTTCAAATCACATAATTAAATTTGAATTTCAGTAGTTTATATGATACAATCCATTATTGTAGATTCTTTAAGGCTTATGGTGACAAGATGGAACTTACAAAAAAACGAGTGGCGTGGATTACAGTTGTTTTGACTGTAGTATTTTTTATCCCACTTTTATACTTACCGGAAAGCATAGTTGGCGACAGACCTGATAATTTCTTGTTGTTTTTCCCGAGAATTTTATTTTTTGCTATAACGGCAGCTATTACTACGATATTTATTTTGCTTTTTATTTTTAGGCGAGATTATATCTCAGGACAATTGTTTGCGTTTTCACGTTATAAGCATTACATGGCGCTTATGATTAAGCGCGACCTTGTGTCTCGATACCGCAAAAGTATACTCGGGATTCTATGGTCTATGCTCAATCCTCTCCTTACGATGCTGATTATGACTGCTGTTTTTTCTCAGCTTTTTGGTGTGGACACTCCTCATTTTGCAGTGTATGTCTTCAGTGGGCAGCTTATACTGAACTTTTTCACTGAAGCTACATCAGGTGCTATGGTTTCTATTTTCCACAACGAAGGAGTTATAAAGAAAATATATGTTCCTAAATATATATTCCCCTTGAACAAGATAGTAACCGCTTCGGTCAATATGGGCTTTGTCTTTATTCCTTTTTTACTTATTCTTCTCTTCTCAGGTATCGAGTTTAGCTGGACACAGCTGCTTATACCAATTCCGGTAATCTACACATTTGTGTTTTCTCTTGGAATTGGAATGCTTGTTTCATCTTTGGCTGTGTTTTACCGTGATATAACTCACCTATGGGGAGTCCTTATGACCCTTCTTTTCTTTATGACACCGATAATGTATCCCATTGAAATTATACCGGAATGGCTCGTCCCGTTTTATTGGTTTAATCCAATGGTTCATTTTGTTGAATATTTCAGACAAGTTGCTATGCTGGGGACTGTACCAAGCCTTTGGGCGAATATGGTCTGTATCGGTTTTGCGCTTTCCTCTCTCTGCATAGGAACCTATGTTTTTATGTCAAAGCAGGATAAATATATTCTAAATATGTAGGAGCGTACTCTGTGGATAATATAGCTATAGATGTTAAGAATGTCTCCATGAAATTTAATCTTAGCAAAGATAAAATCATGACTTTAAAAGAGCGTTTCGTAAAAGGCTTAAAAAGACAGATTTTTTATGAGGATTTCTGGGCACTGAAGGATGTAAGCTTCAGTGTGCCAAAAGGTGAAGTCTTTGGTGTTATGGGATTTAATGGGGCCGGAAAATCTACTATTCTCAAAATCATTGCCGGCGTTTTTAAGCCAACGCTCGGTATTGTAACTATAAATGGGTCTATATCACCGTTACTTGAACTCGGAGCAGGTTTTGACTCTGAATCTTCTGCTCGAGATAATATCTACATGAACGGTGCTATGTATGGCTATTCTCCTAAGTCAATGGCAAAAAAGTATGATGACATAATAGATTTTGCGGAACTTAAAGATTTTGAAGATGTTGCTCTAAAGAATTTTTCCAGCGGCATGCAGGCACGTCTTGGCTTTGCTGTTGCTACCAGCGTGGATCCCGATATTTTGATTGTAGATGAGGTTTTAGGTGTCGGTGACTACAAATTTCAAGCAAAATGCCAGGAACGTATGAACAAACTAATGCAAGGCGGTGCAACAGTTCTTTTGGTCTCGCACAGCATTCACGACATCAAATCCATGTGCAGCAGGGCAATGCTTTTGGATAAAGGTAAAATCGTCAGTATTGGTGATGTAGAAGATGTTTGTGCTATATATGGGGATAACGGTTAGGCGTTAGTAGATTTTTACGGATTAAGGTATTATATGAAATTTGAAATGGAAAAATCAGCAGAAAATAAAGCATACAACGCATGGCTAACTCATCTTGCCGGGACACCTGATGGCGCTTTGCTTGAAAAAATGCAGAAAAGCGAAATGCTGGATGCTTTCTCTGCCGATATTGCTTTTGGCACCGGCGGGCTCAGAGGCATCATGGGTATAGGAACCAATCGTTTAAACACCCATACAGTCAGGCGTGTAACGCAAGGGCTTGCGAAAACAATAATGCTCAGCGATAAGCCGCAGTCCGTATGTGTCGCCTATGATACCCGCCAAAACTCCGCCGAGTTTGCGGAGCTTGTGTCAAGCACCCTATCGGCTTACGGAATAGCTGTTTACATATTTCAAAAACCTATGCCCACCCCTGCTCTTAGTTTCGTTATCCGCCATTTGAAACTGGGCTGGGGAGTTGTCATTACTGCTAGCCACAATCCTCCTGAGTACAATGGATATAAGGTATATGACAGCCGCGGTGTGCAAGCAACAGATAATCTGGCAAATCAAATAACCGCAAACATAAATAATGTCAAATTTTTTGAGCCGATTCCGGCAGCAGAGCAAGGTACGGTTACAACTATCAGTGCAGAAATCGAAGCAGCTTACGAGAAGCAAATCATTTCATATCTGCTTGGAAACATTGCATCCGGCAACAAAGAATCCGAAAGAAAAAAACTCGCAGGGAGCGGAGTTCTTGACATCCAATGCAAAGCAAGTGAATACCCTATAATATACTCCGCACTTCACGGCGCAGGTGCGAGTGTCATACCATCTGTGTTAGGACAGCTGGGCTTCACCCCCAATTGCATACAACAAAGCCCGGACGGCTTTTTTGGCGGCATGAAAACACCAAATCCGGAGGATTCTTCAGTCTACTCCCTTGCCATTTCAGAGGCAAAAAAATCCGGCGCAAATATCATTCTTGCTACAGATCCGGACTGCGACCGTGTTGGGGTTTTGCAAAAAACAGCGAATGGTTACGAACCTCTGAGCGGCAATCAGATTGGGGCATTGCTTATAGATTATCTTGCGCAAAGCAGAGGTGTCTCGCACGGGGATACAGTAATAACAACCATAGTCTCCGGAACACTCGGAGAACTGCTGGCAAAATCATTGGGTCTGGATTTTAAGCGTCTGCTGACAGGATTTAAGTATATCGGGGACTACGCTGAAAACCTTCCGAAAGACAAGCGTTTCTTTTTCGGATATGAGGAGAGCTTTGGTTTTCTTGCCGGAGATGGAGCACGTGACAAAGATGCGGTCATAGCCTCTGCTTTGATTTCGCAAATGGCAGTACATTATGAAAATCAAAAAAAGACATTGCTGGATAGATGGAATGAACTCAGTCTGGAGCATGGGTATTGTTTAGAGTCACTGCACAGCGTAAATATGCCATCAAGCGAGCAAAAGATAATCATGGATAAACTCCGTAGCCGCAATGGGATAAAACTTTCCGGTCTGACTGAGATTCAAGACTATCTTACAGAAATAGATGGATTGCCGAGAGCTGATGTTATTAAACTTTTCTTTGACGATAAAAGCTGGGCAGCGTTTCGCCCAAGCGGTACTGAACCCAAGATAAAACTATATATGGGTGTTTACGCCAAGACACTTGAAGAAGCAAGAACTAAACAAGAATCTATGAATATGAAGTTATTGCCAATTTTGGAAGAGATTAGTTGACACTGCGCAGATTCCCCATTAGTTCATTTCTGTTTTCTATCGGCGATTTTGTTGGTCTGCCTAGGTCGCTGCGAGATTCAAGGTTGCACATGATTTCCACAAAAATTAATCCCTCGGCACTATGAATATCCTGCATAACATCCGCAAGCTCCGATGCTTCTGCAACTCGCACAGTTTTCTGATAGCCAAGAGACTGTGCAACTTTTGAAAAGTCGATATTTCCTCCAACAGTCGGCAGTCCGCCGACTGTTTCGTGTGCGCCGTTATTTATCACGATATGAACGAGATTTTTCGGTCTTTGCGTTCCCACAATGGCGAGACTTCCCATATGCATGAGCACCGCACCGTCACCGTCTAAGCAAAAAACACGCCGCTCAGGTTTAGCCAGTGCTATTCCATACGCAATCATCAAGCTGTGACCCATTGATCCCACCGTCAGAAAATCAAAGCCGTGACCTGAACCTTGCCTCTTACGTATTTCAAAAACCTCACGTGAGAGCTTCCCCGTTGTGCATACATATATAGCTCTGCTCTCATATGGTTTGTCCACATCAACAGAAAGTATCTCCATAAGCGCATCCTCACGCGAAAGAGTAGCATCAGACGTATACTTCACCTTGTTAGCATAATTCATTGCCCCTTTTCGGATTACAAACGCAACTGAACGCCCGTTTTTCAAATGTTCCTGAAATATTTGTACCGTAGACTGTAAATCGTCATCGCCTGATAATACTATATATGGTATCTCCAAACAATCCAAAAGCGGAAGTGTTATTTCGCCTTGAAATATATGTTGTGGCTCGTCTTTCACACTTGGTTCCCCGCGCCAACCAATAACAAAAATGGCAGGTATCGAGTAGACTTTTTCGTTTAGCAGCGAACATATTGGGTTGACTGCATTACCTATCCCGCTGTTTTGCATATAAACCACGGCAGGATTTGATGTAGCAAGAAAATGACCCGCCGCCAGTCCCACAGCTGCACCCTCGTTTGCCGCCACGATATGCTTGTCTGAAACACCGTATTTGTCCATTAGTGCGTCTATAAACGGGGAAAGCAACGAATCAGGCACACCCGTAAAAAAGCCACCACCTAAAGATTTAAGAATATCAAGAAATTTACTTGCTTCCATAGTAATGACCATTCCTTTCGAAAATCATCAAGCACAAAACGATTCAGTAAAATAATGTCATTTTGTGCAATATTTGCGACCCCGCGCAAGGGCACAAATCGCACATTCTTCCGGTAGTTTTAATTCTTTCATACTAATTACTCGCCTCTTCCGCACAGAATTTTATGATACATGTCTGTTAAAATATTTTCGCTGAGTTCAACCGGATGATTGCCGAGCCTCTGCGCATTCACAGATGATACCAAATCACGCACTATTTCTTCAATTTTGCCCTCGTCTATGGCAAAATGATATGCCATATCAAGCCTGTTGCATATCGCAACAAAGCAATCATAGGTTAACGAAAGCGGAAATTTTATTGAATAACCACTGTCAATAATGTGCTTCCACACAGGTTTAAGACATAATGCTGCGGCATGGCCGTGTGTAAGTCCGAAAATTGTCGAAAGCCTGTAGCTCATGGCGTGAGCTGCGGTCGTCTTTCCTATGTTTATTGCCTTGCCGGACAGGTTTGCCGCTTGCAAAATTCGCAATCTCACATCATTGCGCTCCGGCGAATTTAACGTATTAACAGAATCGGTAAAATACTCGTCAATATCTTCCGCAATTATCCGAATGGCACTTAATGCATAAGCCCTGCTTTCGTCTGTTTGTCCTTTAGCCCACAATGACTCGATGGCTTGGCAAGTTGCGTCTAAAAGCGCACTTTTTTTGTGATATGGAGGCAGGGTATCAAGAAATTGTGGGTCAAGTATAACATAGTCCGGCATCATTCGACTATGCTCATAAGATAACTTTTGTTTATTGTCATAAGCCACTGCAAAACATGTTGACTCGCTCCCCGTGCCCGCAGTGGTTGGAACAGCAAGATGAAGGCCTCTCGGAGAATCCATTAACTCCGAAATTTTATCGCCTCGAAGCATATTTATGCATTTTGCAACATCAATTGCACTTCCGCCACCAATTGAAACTATACAGTCGCAGTCTTGCTCTTTAAAAAGTTTTATCCCTGACATGATTTCAAAAACATTAGGGTTTGAAGTAAAACTATCAAAGTATATCGCATTTGCAGCAACTTTCACCGACCCGTTTTTGCCGACATATTTTGGCAAATCAGATACTACAAACGGCTTTTTGACATCTAAGTCAGCCAAAATGTTCTGTATTTTTTCGCTGTAGCCACATCCGGCATACACGGTCTGCAACCTTTCGGGCATGCGCCTAAAAGCGACTCTCGCATGCTCCAAGTCCTCGTCATTATCAACTTCAAAACACATACGCCCAAAAATATCCAGCGCAAAAAGATTCATAGAACCGCTAACCAAATTAAGAGCATTTTCGGCATATACTCCGGTTTTCCCGCTTTCGCAAAATCGTGTCATCTCATCAAGCCAAATTTCCCAGTCGCGCCATATAAGTTTATATAGTGGCTGAGAATACACTGCATCGCAATTCATATCGCCGGGTATATCAACACCCACGTAAACGATTTTTCCGTCTCTCACAACAGCTTTAAAGTCTTTTTCAGGCAACGGTTTTGTAGTATCTGTGACCATAACACTATGGGTGGAAGCAATTACATCTTGCAGTACATTTTGCTCAAACCCAAGATCCCCGTGCAATAACAAAATATCCTCGCCGAGTAAATCTTCACGAGCTAAATATATCGAGTAAATATAGTTAGTTTCCGCATATTTAGAATTATGTATAAACTTAAAGCAGGCTTCCGGAAATTTTCGGATAGCGTAATTTTTCAATACATCTGCATTAGAACCTGTAGTTACGATAAACTCGCTGACTCCGCATCTCATCAAAGCCTCAACCTGCGCATCAAGCACAGTCACACCATCCGTGAGCTCCATCAGGCACTTACACGAACGCAAACCCTTCATGCGGCTACCAAGCCCTGAGTTTAATATTAACGCTTTCATACGAACCTCTTTAAATACGCCAACTTCTCGCTCATTGTTTTCCACCTGTTCCCTTCACCCGCGCAGACCCATCTTTCTAAAGGCGAATGTCAGCCCTATGTATACCGGAGTCATAGCTAAACACGTCAGAACGGTCAGCCATATGCCGGAGCTTGATAGTGGTGATAGTGCAGGTGCACCATCTATTTCTACCCCGCTGAGGACTATTACTCCGCCTACGAAGCCTACAAGCATTGCTGCGCAAAGGGCAATGCGGAGTACGTTAAAAGGCAGACACAGCTTGACAAGCATGAGCATTCCTACAAATGCTATTATGATAAGTGATACTGTTGACGCTTCTGCTTGAATTTGTGCAATCGGCATATCCCACCTTGAAGTGAAAAAGAACATACTTAAAAGCCCGACAAAGCTTGTTAAACCCGCAGGTAATGCGTTTCTGAAAGCATTTATCAGAAATTTTCCTCTGACAATGTTTTTGTTGACTTCCATTGCGAGTACAAATGACGGTATGCCTATAAACATCACATTAAATAGCGTGAACTGGTTTGGTGCCAGCGGAAACAAAAATCCGAGCGGGATTGTAACCGCCAAGACAAAGAGTAGAGTGAATACATTTTTCGTGATGAACAAAGCAGCACTCCGCTCCAGATTATTTATTACCCTGCGCCCTTCCATGACCACAGCGGGCATTGCGGAAAAATCTGAATCCAGCAGCACTATGTCTGAGACCTGGCTTGCCACTTCGCTTCCGGATGCCATGGCTATTGAGCAGTCTGAGTCTTTAAGTGCTAAAACATCGTTTACTCCGTCGCCTGTCATTGCAACGGTGTTTCCTGCTTTTTTCAGAGCTCTGACCAGCTTTCTTTTCTGATCCGGTGTCACTCTGCCGAACACTACGTATTCGCTGACTGCGCGTTTTATTTGGCGGTCGGTGGTGAGTTCTGCTGCATCTATGAACTTCTCTGCTCCTATTATACCCGCCTCTAGGGCTATATGTGAAACTGTTACCGGATTGTCGCCGCTTATTACTATTATTTTGACACCTTGTTTTGCGAAAAACTCAAATGTACCGGGTGCTTCCGCTCTGACCTTGTTTGAGAGCAATATCAGCGCCAGCGGCATTATGGACTCGGGACGCAGCTTGTCACCTATACCTCCGCTTGACAAGGCAAGCAGGAGCACTCGGTAGCCTCTGGCTGAGTGCGCTTCTATAATACTTTGGTATTTATAATACTTAGACTGCAAGATTCGTTCCGGTGCTCCCAGTAGGTAGGATGAGCCATCGTCAAACGACACTCCGCCGTATTTAACTGCAGATGAAAACGGCATTACTTTAGATGCGCGTCTTTTTGCTGGAATGTCTATATATGCTTTGATAGCCGCCATGGTTTCATTTTCATCTGTCATATTTCCTGCGTAGTCGGCCAATATATTTGTTACATCATCTTCGCTGAAGCGATCCTCAGAAAGCAGTGCGATACCTTTAACATCCATTTTGTTTTCTGTAATTGTGCCTGTTTTGTCAACGCACAGCACATTTACCCTTGCAAGTGTCTCTACACAGTTTCGCTCCTGTACAAGCGTTTTTTTACGTGCCAACCGGAGAACACTTACAGTAAGTGCAACCGACACCAGCAAATATAGACCATCAGGCACCATTCCAACAAGTGCCCCAACAGTTGCTTCTGTTGCTTGTGTAACTGTTATGTCATCCTGTGACACCTGTCTTATAAACATTGCTATTCCAACAGGAACCATTATTATTCCTATGACTTGCACAAATCGTTTCAGAGTCGCCACCATTCCTGCGGAGAGTTTACCTTTTGTCTTTTTGGCTTCAAGTGTAAGTTGCGCAACAAATGAATCTCTGCCGACTTTATCCAGTCTTGCTGCACATTCTCCGGAGATTATAAAACTGCCTGACAGCAGTCTGTCTCCCGGTCTTTTTGTTATTTCATCGGATTCTCCCGTAACGAGAGCTTCATTGACGGATACTTCGCCTGCAAGGACTTCTGCATCTGCGTATATCTGTTGGTCTTTTGCAAACATAGCTATATCATCAAGCACGGCTTCTTCCGGTTTGATGATTTGTTCCGCACCATCTCTTATGACTGTCGCGTTTGGTGCTGTTATAAAAGATAGCTTTGCAAGTGCTCGCTTTGCGCGCAATTCTTGTATTATACCGATTATTGTGTTTATTATTATTACCGGCAAAAATGTGAGTTGGGCAAACGAACCTACCAGCACTAAGCATATTGCAAGCACTGTAAGCAATAGGTTTAAGTATGTAAATATGTTGGCTCTTAATATCTGAGCTACGGTTTTTTCCGCCGAATCCGGCTTTATGTTTGCGTATCCGTTCTCGAACCGCTCCCGTGCCTGTGCTCCGGTCAACCCGCTCTGAACCGGTGCTTCGATTCTCGGCAACACTCTATTTAGTCTGACTGTATTTTGCCCGGTCGCCACGATTATGACCATTCCTTTCTTCCGCGCTCTAAATCACAAAATAACCATAAAAAGATGGTCATATTGTGCATCATTTGCGGATTCCCGCATGGGAGCAAATCGCACATCCCCTCGTACAAGTTTGAATTTTCTCAAACTCACAACTCAGTTTATCGGACTTTCACCCAGCTTATCCAAAGCCCTCACTACCTGTTCCTCGCTAAATGGTTTTAAGATGAAGTTTTTTGCACCCATAATAATGGAATCGCGAACTATTATGTCTTGCCCCATTGAACTCACCATAATTACATTTGCTTGCGGGTTTACTTTCATTATTGTTTTTAATGTTCCGAGTCCGTCAAGTTCCTGCATAACTACGTCCAGCGTTACTATATCCGGCCTCAACTTTTTATATTCTGCCACAGCTTCAACTCCGTTTGTTGCCTCTCCGACAACTACGTAATCGTTCCTGATCAAAATGCTTTTCATCGTTCTTCTCATAAAAGCCGAGTCATCGACTACTAATACTGTCTTCATTAGAATGACCATGCCTTTGCAAGTTATTTGTATGGTACATCAGTGCTGAAAGTGCTACGATTGGTGCGGTTTCTGAGCGTAGGATTCTCGGTCCGATTGATACTACATGTATTTTTTTATCTCTTGCCGCTTCTGCTTCATTCATGTCAAAGCCCCCCTCAGGCCCTGAAATTATAGATACAGTCTGTTTTGCTTTATTTGCTTGCGGGAAGTTGTGATCACCTACCGGAATTTCTAAATGTTTTTCGAGGATTTCCTTTATGTGCAGGGTGTTTTCGCCCTCATACAGCATCAAGGACAGCGTGCTATCTTTTGCTGCGGTTTCTATTATTTCCCCATACTCTCCGCCACCTTTAACGGCGGGAATTATTCCTCTGCCGCTTTGTTTTGCGGCTTCATGTGCTATCTTATCTAACCTTTTAATTTTCTTGACAATGTTATCCGGCACTGCGACACAGCGCTTTGACTTGAATAACACTATGGTTTTAACTCCAAGCTCTACGGCTTTTTGCACAGCATAATCAAGCCTGTCTCCTTTGGCATATGCTATGTATATTGTGCAATCTATTGTGGGTTCTCCCCGTGTTTCCTCCAATCTGAGGATTTCCGCTGAGCTTTCTTCCGCACCCAGGTGAAGCCTGCACACATAATCTGTTCCTGCTCCGTCACAAATTACAAATTCTTCACTTGGTCTTATCCGCAGTGCGCGTATGTGATACCTGTCCTCATCACTGAGTTTAATTCTTTTTTCGTCTATATTTCCCGGGTTTGTAAAAAAACGAATCAAATATGTTTTGCCTCCCGAATATGATTTTCTAATTAATGCCTTCTCTTTATATAATATAACATATGAGTGAAAAAGGCAATTTTTTTTGCATCTAATTTTACATGTTGCCCCTTACTTGCTTATGTACCCATTTTTTCTTCTTTGCTCATGGCTGCCAGCCTTTGTTTACTCGCCGCTATAACTATAAAAATTATTACAAACAGAGCAATACAGAGAGCGAAAGGCAGTCTACGGTCTATGTCTGACAACAAACCCGCCAAGTAGCCGAACGGTATACTGAGCCCAAGCACTATCACCATCATGAGACCTCTTATACGCGCTCTTTCACTTGGTTCTATCAAAAGCTGCGTAAGCGAGTCGCTGCGCGGTGCAACGAGGCTGAAGGCGAGTGCGTCAATTAAAATGTATATTATGAGTGTAATCATAGCTCCACCCGGAGATGCTATTAAAAATATTGTTCCGGCTACATGGATGCAAAGCCCTGTCAACATGGGACTTCTAAATCCAAAGCGTTGCAGTTTGGGCTGGATGAAGATTAAAAAGGCAGCTATGATTATTGCCCGTATTACCGGAAAAACAGCGAGAAAATATGCAGGCATTAAAAGCGTTCCTGTCACGTATAAACCGAAAAAGTTTGCAACAACCATACCTATTATACTGAATATTGTTGTTATCACCAGAGACAACACCATGTCGCGTGATGAGAATATGCGCCTGAATATCTCACCGTATCCACCCATGATTTGCCATATCGACATATCTTTGGTTTCTTCCATCCTTGTTCTGCCTACTTCTGTTTCGTCCCCGTATTTATATAATATTATGAATTTAATAGTCATTGTGATAAATGAAAAGACAAATATTATTCGCATTGCCGGAATGAGGGAGAGCCTGTTAACAAGTAAAAACGCTATCGGCAGGAATAATACCGATAATTGCCCTATCATGTGGAGCAAGCTGTAGACTTTTGCCATGTAACCTTTTTTCACATCTTCTACCAGCAGGCATGTCCATGATATAGCTGTAATTTGCATCATTCCGTTAAATGCCGCTGCCATCATAAACCACCAGAAATTTTGTGAGAACGCCCATAACAGGCACGGTATCGACCACGAGAGTGTATCAAAAATAAATGTTGTCTTTTTTCGCCCGAGTTTGTCTGTTACCGCTCCGCTGAACAGTGCGGCGATAGCACTGAAAAACATAAATGTCGATGCCACAAGTCCGATTTGGCTGTCTGTCAAAAGCAGAGCCGCCATATAAACGGAAACAAAAGGCATATATAGGTTGAATGGCACTGTCCATAGCGGTTCCGTCACCAAACATATTTTCGGATTTCCCTTGACCTCGCGCATTGTTCTCACGAGGTCTATCTCTTTGCGAGTCTCTCTCAGGCTCATAAATTGTTCCTTTCCAGTTGCTAGCGCAGTGTATACGAGATAATATCATAATTTTGAGTATTTTGTAAAACTTTTTCTTGTGTTTTGCAAAATACATGATAGAATGCTAGTTGGTGAAAATTGGCTTGTTTGTATTAGTGAACCCTTTTTACCAAGCCAATATGTCAAAAATTATTTTTTTTTGGAAGGGTGATTCGTTTTGATTGAACAACTATTTTGGCTTGGTATCGTTGGTGCCGTGATTGCCATTGCCTTTGCCTTTTTTCAGGCTCGTAAGGTCCTGAAATACTCAGAGGGCAATGAGAAAATGGTAAAAATCGCAGGAGCGATAAGAACCGGAGCCGATGCTTACATGAAGCGTCAGTACCGCTCTGTTTTCAGGTTCTTTATTATCGTCTTTGTTATCCTCTGTGCTCTCGCATTTATCCCGAGACTCGTTGGTTCGGATATGACACTTGTGGACGCATATGTGCCGTTTGCTTTCCTGTCAGGCGGGTTCTTTGCAGGTCTATCAGGTTATATTGGCATGAAAATTGCTACCAGAGCAAACGCCAGAACTGCACAAGCAACCAGTGAAAGTCTAAACAAGGGACTTAAAGTATCCTTTGCCGCCGGTTCGGTTATGGGCTTCATCGTTGTTGGGTTTACTCTGCTTGACACAACTGCTTGGTTTTTGATTTTGCGTTTCGTATTTGGCGAAGAAGCAAATGTTATAGGACCTACTATGGTTAAATTTGGTATGGGTCTTGCATCTATGGCAATGTTTGCCCGTGTTGGCGGCGGTATCTTCACAAAAGCTGCCGATGTTGGTGCTGACCTTGTCGGTAAGGTCGAAGCCGGAATCCCGGAAGACGACCCGAGAAATCCCGCAGTTATTGCTGATAATGTCGGCGACAACGTGGGTGACGTTGCAGGCATGGGTGCCGACCTTTACGAAGCCTACGCTCACGCTATCATCGGTACATTTGCACTGAGTTTCTTTGCAAATTACGGCTTTGCAGGAATGTTGCTCCCGATTCTCATGTGTGTAATCGGCGTTATCGCTTCAATCATCGGAACTATGGTCGTTCGCACAAAAGAAAATGCCGACCAAAAAAGCCTTCTGGGCTCATTGCATAAAGGCGTTTATCTTGCCGGCGGCATCTCCATTGTCACTGCTCTGCCTTTGACTCTTTGGGTTGCTGACTTGGCGGCGGGCGAAGGTTACACTTACATCCGTGAAAATCAATGGGGAATCTTTGCCGCCATCGTTATCGGTGTTCTTTCAGGTTTCCTCATTGCCTACTTCACAGAACACTTCACATCAGACACTGCCAAACCAACAAGAGAGCTTGCCGCCTCCAGTGAAACCGGTGCTGCAACCGTTATTATCGGTGGTACGGCACTCGGCATGAAGTCAACTGTAGGTCCTGTTCTCACCGTTGCAGGCGCAGCATTTCTCAGTTATCTTGTCTCCGGCGGTCTATCCCCTCATCCTGAGGCATTTGCAATGGGTCTTTACGGTATCGGCATAGCTTCTGTCGGTCTTGTCGCTACGCTTGGCATCAACCTTGCTTGTGACGCTTTCGGCCCGGTTGCAGACAATGCGGGAGGCATCGCTGAGATGGCGCATCTTCCCGAGGAAGTCCGCAAGCGCACAGATGCTCTTGATTCACTTGGGAACACAACAGCAGCTACAGGTAAGGGCTTTTCCATCGGTGCTACAGGATTCTCCGCTCTTGCACTGCTTGTTTCATACGTGAGCCTTGCAGAAGGAATTCTTGACCGACCGCTTGAACTTCACATTACAACTCCAACTGTCCTCGTCGGAATCTTCATCGGTGTTGTAACTGCGTTCTTCTTTGCCTCTCTCACAATTTCCGCCGTTCACAAAGCTGCACAGGGCATCGTTGTTGAAGTTCGCAGGCAGTTTAAAGAGATAACTGGACTCATGGAAGGCACGGCAGACCCTGACTATGCTAAATGCGTTGACATCTGCACACAAGGCGCGCTCAAACGCATGGTCGCTCCATCGCTCCTCTCATTTGTAGTTCCAATCGGCACAGGGCTTCTTCTCGGTGCTGAAGGTGTTGTTGGTATGCTGGCAGGTATCGTAACAACAGGTTTCGCTCTGGCTGTATTTATGATGTGCTCGGGCGGTGCATGGGATAATGCGAAGAAATACATCGAAGCCGGCAACCACAGCGGTAAAGGCAGCGACCAACATAAAGCTGCTGTTATCGGTGACACAGTAGGCGATCCTTTCAAAGACACAGCAGGTCCTTCGTTCAATATCCTCATAACTCTTTCATCTGCTGTTTCTCTAGTGTTTGTCTACGTTGCGACCGAATTCTCGTTAATCCATCTAATTTATTAAGATTCATGTTAGTAAGTTTTCCATAAGTCATTTATAAATTAGAATCGTTGAAATTCCAGCAAAACAGAGTTGTCCTTACGACAACTCTGTTTTGCTTTGAAGTCTAAACAAGCGAGAATTTGGGTGTGCTTTTTTCAGAAATCTCGTACCTGCGCGGTGAGAGACTAAAGAGTTTGGGTGGCTTCTTTCTTAAAAAAGCACACCCAAACTCTCGCTTGTTAAGTATTAAACTAAAATGGATTTTCTGAGGGATATGGTAGACATGCCGATTGGTTGTACGAAATCTTTGACACTTCAAGGTACCTAAAAACGTCAAAAATAGATTTGCCTACATGACCGAATGCAACAGCACCGTGATGCGGATAACGATCCTGTATTAAAACATGACGGTAAAAGCGTCCCATTTCCTTTATTGCGAATACACCTATGCCGCCGAAAGACTTTGTTGGTACGGGGAGAACCTCTCCATGCGCTATGTAAGAAGTAAGACCACCCTCTGCTGTGCCTTGAATACGATAGAAAGTGATTTCTCCGGGCTTTATGTCTCCCTCCAGTGTGCCTCTGGTAATATCCGGCTCACTATCCGGTTCAAGAAGTCTGTGCATTATGAGTTGATGCTTAAGTGTTCCTTTGCTTAGATGGCACATTGGAGTATTTCCGCAGTGGAAGCCCATGAATGTGTCGGTGTGCTCATAGTCGAATTTGTCTTTTATGTCGCTGTTATACATATCGGCAGGCACTGAGTTGTTGATGTCAAGCAGTGTCACGGGCACGCCGCTGACGCAGGTGCCGATATACTCTGACAATACGCCGTAAATGTCAACTTCGCATGAAACCGGAATACCTTTTGCAGCCATACGGCTGTTCACATAGCAAGGCACAAATCCGAACTCAGTTTGGAAAGCAGGCCAGCATTTGTTCGCAAAAGCCACATACTCACGGCTTCCCTTGTTTTGCTCTGCAAGGTCAAGGAGTGTAAGTTCAAACTGAGCGAGCTTCGGTAAAATGCCCGCCATTTTGTTGCCGTCTCCAAGCTCTTTTTCCATGTCGGCTACGACTTCGGAGATTCGCGGGTCGTCTTTATGCTTGTTAAACGCTACGAGTAGGTCGAGTTCTGAATTTTCTTGAATCTCCACGCCGAGGTTAAACAGTTGTTTTATAGGAGCATTGCACGCCATAAAATCTTGCGGGCGCGGACCATAGGAGAGAATTTTAAGATTTTTAACGCCGATTATTGCTCTTGCTACCGGAAGAAATTCCTTTATCATCTTGGCAATTTCATCAGGTGTGCCGACAGGATATTCGGGTATGTGTGCTTTGAGGTTACGCAGTCCCAGATTATATGAGCAGTTGAGCATGCCGCAATATGCGTCACCACGACCGTTCACGAGTTTGTCAGATGCATCTTCTGCTGCCGCAACATACATAACAGGACCACAGAAATATTTAGCTATCAAGGTTTCCGAAGTCTCGGGACCGAAGTTTCCGAGAAAAACCACCAACGCATTTACACCTGCTGCCTTGACATCTTCGACAGCTTTTAACATATCGTTTTCATTTTCAACGGTTGTTTTGCATTCGTAGATGTCTCCATAGGCTTTTGCTACTGCTGCGCGCCTCACACTTGACAGCTCAATCGGGAAGCAGTCTCGTGATACGGAAATGATTCCAAGTTTTACGTTCGGGATGTTTGTCATAATTTAATTTCCTCCTAATAAAATTTTTATGTGATGAATCATCTGCGGGATGTTGCGGAGCGAGCAACTTAATTAGTCACCCGCAGGCTTTTGCCCGTAATATGCGTTTTTGCCGTGTTTGCGCAGGTAGTGCTTGTCAAGCAACTCTTGTTGCATGGGTCTTATATTCGGATTTAAAATCATATCATGCCATGCCATGAACGCCACTTCCTCCAGTACAACGGCGTTGTGCACTGCATCGTTTGCGTTTTTTCCCCATGCAAACGGACCGTGACTATACACCAGTGCTGCAGGTATACTGTTTGCGTCCAGTTCCAAAAATCTCTCAATTATGACCTTGCCTGTCTCAGCCTCATATTGCCCGGCTATTTCAAAAGGGGTCATTTCCCGTGTGCATGGAATTTCACCGTGGAAGTAATCGGCGTGTGTTGTACCGAGTGCGGGAATGCCTCTACCCGCCTGTGCAAAAAGCGTTGCCCAACGGCTGTGTGTGTGTACAATTCCACCGATGTCCGTAAATTCCCGATATAGAGCCAGATGTGTGGCTGTGTCTGACGATGGAGATAATTTGCCCTCTACTGTCTTGCCTGTGTTTAGCTCTACAACTACCATGTCGTCTGCTGTCATGTCGTCATATTCCACACCCGAAGGTTTTATTACGACAAGATTTTTTTCTCTGTCTATGCCCGAGACATTGCCCCATGTGAATGTAACAAGACCGTGCTTGGGCAGTAGAAGGTTTGCTTCGAAAACTTGATTTTTTAGGACTTGTAGCATATATTTTCTCCTGTTGGTGTTTTTACAAGACAGGCTTGTCTCGATTTCTACGAAGGGAGGATAGCTGCTCGTGGTATTTTTGCGGTTTTCTGCGATTTTTTACATTTTTTCGCCTTTACAAGTTTTCTACGGCAGCACGCTCTACTTTTAAAGCTGCTTTATAGGTTTCTAGGTATTTGTTGAAACCGCTTACGTCTGTCGGGTCATGGTTTATAGTGCTTACTGCACAGTCTGCGAAAATTTTGTTATCCAGAAAAGCTTCCGGCGATTCTCCGAATTCCTTACTTTCTGAATATGCTGCAAGCAGTGCTATTCCCCACGCTCCGCCCTCTCCCGCAGACTCCATCACAGCTACCGGAGTTTCAAGAACACCTGCCATCAATTTTTGACCGACTATGGGTGTTTTGAATAATCCGCCGTGACCGAGCCATTTGGTTGCCTTAACGCCCTCTTCATTTGTCAGAATATTCATACCTATTTTGAGCGTTGCCATTGCCGACAGCAGTAGTGAGCGCATAAAGTTTTCTATTGAAAGTTTGCTCTCAGGCGTTCTTGCAAATAGCGGTCGCCCCTCATGAAATCCTGTGTTGTGCTCACCTGAAAGATAATTTACCGACACTAGCCCACCGCAATCCGGAGCACCGCTGAGCGCTGCATTGTACAAAGTGCGGTAAAGTTCTGTTTTATCCGGCGTCACACCCATTTTTCTCATAACATCCGCAAAGAGCGAAACCCATGCATCTAAATCTGATGTGCAGTTATTGCAATGAACCATTGCAACGGGTTTGCCTGACGGCGTAGTTATCATTTCAAGCTCAGGGTAGAGCTTTGACAGTGCTTTTTCAAGTACCAACAAGGCAAAGATAGATGTTCCTGCAGACACATTCCCTGTCCCCGGGGTTACTGCGTTTGTAGCTATCATTCCGGTACCTGCGTCTCCTTCCGGTGGACATAGTGGTATTCCGGCTTTCAGTTTGCCTGTAGAGTCCAGCAATTTTGCTCCGGTTTCTGTCAAATGACCGGCGTTTTCTCCCGCTACCAGTATCTCCGGAAGTATATCCATCAGCTTCCACGGCAGATTATATTCGGCTGTCATTGCATCAAATTTCTCAACCATACCTGCGTCATATTTGTTTGTTGTGCTGTCAATGGGGAATATTCCGGATGCTTCCCCTACGCCAACAACTTTCTTTCCTGTGAGCTTATAGTGTACATATGCCGCGAGTGTTGCAAGATAGCTGATTTCGCTCACATGTGCCTCCTTGCTCTTAACTGCATGGTGCAAATGCGCAATTGTCCAGCGTTGCGGAATGTTGAATCCAAATGTTTTTGTTATCAGTTCGGACGATTCTCCGGTTATTGTGTTACGCCACGTGCGAAATTCTGTAAGTTGATTATCATCTTTGTCAAGTGGGATATATCCGTGCATCATAGCAGATATGCCTATTGCCGCTATTTCGGGTGCTGACCCGTGTTTTTTATTGTAGTCACTTAGGAGTTCCTTGTAGCTTTCTCTGAGTCCTGTCCACACATCATCCATGCGATATGTCCATATGCCGTTTTCAAAGCGGTTTTCCCAATCGTAACCCCCTGATGCCAGCGGTTTTCCTTTTACGTCAATTGCAACAGCTTTGATGCGAGTTGAGCCTAACTCTATGCCAAGATATACTTTCATGGGCAATCCTCCGTAATTAATAATTTTTCTATCACTTATAGTATCATCTTGAAGTTATTTTCGCAAGGCTAAAAAAGGTGAAGTTGCATTTTCTACAACTTCACCTTTTGAAAAAACTATTTCTATCGCGGTCTGGCGTCAAACGCCTCCTGAACTGCTGCGCGTAGTGCTCTTTGGTATGATTGACTCCGTGTAACCGTGCCGGCAAAGTGCAGGCACAGATGCCCATTCATGCCATTGTCGCTTATTGTGCTTCCCGCATGCGGCATACCGTTGAGGGCTGCAGCAAATGTACGATCGCCTATTGTTACCCATACAGGGCGAGGTGACCATGCCCATACGCCGTTTCGACTCCTGAATATTGCATCAGTGTCCGCTCTTGTAGGCGGTTCAACATCTGCATGTCCGCCCAGCGAGAACGCTCTGAGGTTAAACGAAATGCCTGTTCGCACGTCTACAACTCTCATATCAGTCCTCAGCGGAATGAGCGGGCGTGCTTGTTGCCAAGTAAGGAGTTCAACGCTACCACCGCCTCCGCCGCCCTCTACGCTGAGTAAATCCGAACGAATAAAACCTTCTCTTCCATTATGTCTGACACTTGACCAACCGTTTGCGTTTTGTGCCAAGACTTCTACGCTCGTGCGTGGGGCGAGCTGCGCCAGAATGGTTGACGACGTATTTGGAGCTGACCTGAATCTTACATTACCATTTGTCCTGAGTGTTATGGCAGATACCTCTCCGGCTGTGAGCAAGTCACTCCTGATGAAAGCTTCTGTCCCGTTTTGCCTTACTCTCGACCAGCCATTTGCCTGATTTTCGAGAACTTCTACACTTGTTCCTCTCTCCAGCCTCCTAAGAACACTTGAATTTGTCGACGGACCTGCTCTAAGGTTGACTCTCCCTGTAGTTCTGAGCGTTGTTCCGCTGCCCGCTGCCGGTGCGGACTCTGAGATTAAATCACTGCTGACAAAACCGACCGTACCATCATGCCTTACTCTTGACCAACCGTTTGCCAGATTTTCGAGAACCTCTACACTCGTGCCTCGCGGCAGTGTACTGATAATATTGCCGTCTACTGCTTCTCTTCTGAAGTTTACGTTACCTGTTGTCCAACGTGTTGCTATTACCGTATCGCCTGATGTGGCAGGTGCTTCCGAACCTGAGCCGGATGCTTCCCCGGCAGCAGCCGCTCCGCTAATCGCCAGAAAATCTGACCTGATAAATCCGGTGGATTCACCCACCCTTACTCGTGACCATCCTGCCGGATCGTGCTCAACTACTTCAACTTCATCGCCTACATTGACTGTTGTAACAATAGCCGAATCCGTTGAGGCGCTTTCCCTTACATTAACTCCGGCGGTTGTACGAAACATACCGCTCTGCGGAAATCTCAGAAAATCTGACCTGATAAATCCGGAGTCATTTCCGATTTGAACTCTGGACCAGCCTGAGGGATTGTGGCTGAGCATCGTGACGTTTGTATCCACATTCACAGTTCTGACAACTCCCGAGTCAGTGTTTGCCTCTTCTCTTAAGTTTACTCCGGCTGTTGTACGAAATGTGGCACTCGATGCTACGGCATCCAATGCAAAGGGCATACTTAACAACAAGCCAAGTATGACTAAAACGTATGTAATTCCGGTTAAAGTGCGTTTCATTATCTTCTCCCTTGTCATCGCTGTTTACAAAAATAGTTACAATCATTGTTGCGTAGGTTCAGTCAGTTTAGCACACTTTTTTGGTTATGTCAACCTTATTTGTCATAAAATTGAAACTTTTTGTAACTTTTAGATTTTACTTTCACATGATACAATTGTTTTGTAAATTGATTCTATCCGAAAAACTCCCGAGTTTGTTATGCTGCGGAGAGTAAAGCGAGGAATATCTGTAATGAAAAAGGATAACTTTGAGAGAGCAAAATGGGTTCCCATTATTATAACGGCTGTTATTCTTATGCTCATTTGGTATGCAATAGGCAATGTGGGGTACATCACTTCTGCCATTTTGCAGTTTTTTTCCGTTATTTCTCCTCTTCTATATGGTGTTTTGTTTACCTACTTCATATACGTTCCGCATCGCGCAATTGAAAATTTGCTAAAAAAAGCAAGGATTAAATTCATCGCCAGACGAGCACGCGGATTTAGCACCATAATAATATTCATTTTACTACTCATACTCATTGTTATTGTGGTAAGTTTTGTTATCCCTATTTTGGTTACAAGCGTAGTCGATCTTGCAAACAGCCTCCCGGCTTATGTCACACAGCTTCTCAATTTTATTGACAATCTTCCTGAAGAAACTTTCTGGGCAGGTTTTGACATTGCCGGAGCAATCAACGAGTTTTCCACCCAGATAATAAACGCCTTATTAAACGCCGAGTGGATTGGACTGGCTGCAGGCGCTGTAATAGAGTTTGCCGGCGGGATATTCAGTATAGTTTTAGGGATTATTATTTCACTTTATATTTTAATGGACAGGGAGAGAATTTTTGAGTTTTTCATAAGGCTTAACAGTGCTATTTTCAAAAATGAAACCAGACGGCTCAGGTCTGCAAAATACTTCGGTCAAGCTAACAGAGTCCTTTTCACTTTTATTGTCAGCAAAGGGCTTGACAGCTTGATTAACTTTGTTGTCGCCATTACTGTTTTGCTTATTTTTGATATTCCTTATGCATTGCTGCTTGGTCTTGTTGCGGGTGCTCTCAACTTCATCCCGTTTATCGGGTCTTTTATCTCCGCTGTTCTTATCAGCTTAATTGCTCTGGTTACCAGGGATGTTGGAGTTGCGCTTCCGGTTGCTATTTCTCTGGTCGTTTTCAATCAGATTGATGCTAACTATATTGAGCCTCGTATAATGAAGTCGTCGCTAAAAATAAGCCCCATCCTTGTGATTCTTGCCGTTGTAGCAGGAGGAGCTTACTTTGGAATTGTCGGTATGTTTCTCGCTGTACCTATCACGGTTGTAATAAAGCAGCTTGTTCTTGAATATATTGACTCTACTGAACAGAGCATTGGCGATGAACCCTTAGAATGATCTATAGAAAACTATGACGACACCGCACTTTACAGGGTGACTGTCAAGAATTTGCATGTTCCGTTTATGGTGTAATCCTGATTACCTGCAGGTATGAATAGGGTTTCGCCTTTTTTTATTGTTTGTTGCACGTTTTCAGCTTCAATTTCGCCGCTTCCCTCAATGCATACTATAGCCATAAAACTTTCTTTGCTGTTTTCTATATTTACTGTGGCCTTTTTTACTTTATAGCTGTATACAGTGAAATAAGGACATGAGCGAAGTAAAGCTATCTGCTTGTCAGGGATATCTTCAAGAACTTGTTCAGGTGCAGTGTTAAGGCTTTGGGGCTCTAAGGTTGCCACATCCAGACCTTTTTCTATATGCAGGGGGCGTGCATTTCCGTCTTTATCGGTTCTGCCGTAGTCATAGAGTCTGTAAGTTACATTTGAACTTTGCTGAATTTCGCAAATCACTATACCTTTTCCGATTGCGTGTATGGTTCCTGCGGGTATGAAGTAAATCTCCCCTTTTTTTACGGGAACTTTTCTCAGAATGGTTTCCATTTGTGTTGTTTTTATTTTTTCTTCCATCTCAATGCGAGTAGTTTTTTTCTTAACTCCGTAGTATAAAAAAGAATCCGGCTCGCTTTCCAAAACCAGCCACATTTCGGTTTTGCCGTTATCGCCCTCATTTATCTCTGCATATTCATCGCCGGGGTGAACTTGGATGGACAAATCGTCTCGTGCATCTATGAATTTGATGAGTATGGGGAGCTGACCGCTCTTTGTCTTTGCTTTCGTGCCGAGCGGGTTTTCCCCGGATTTATTCTCTAGCTCTATTAAATACTGCTGAAGCGTTTTTCCTGCGTATTCACCGTATTCGATTTTGCTACCGCCGTCTTTGTGGGTGGAAAGTTCCCAGCTTTCGGCGATTATATCACCCGCACCATCTTTACCATAATAAGTTTCGAGAGCGCTTCCGCCCCATATGTAGTTTGCATAATGCGGTATTAATTTCACAGGTTTTTGCATGTTTGCTCTCCTTGTCCCTACTTTGCTCCCAGCATGGCTGCTCCTATGATTCCTGCATCATTTCCGAGCTTTGCGAGAACAATCGGCGGATTTGGTGCCTGATTTCTTGTAAAGGTCATTCCCGCTGTCTTTTCTATGAGCGGTTTCATAAGTTTATCACCCGCATTGCTGACACCTCCACCGACTATGACTACTTCCGGGCGAAACAACGTCATCATTGACCCGACTCCTGCTGCAACATACGAAATGTATTGGTCTACGACTTTTGCCGCTGTCTCATCGCCCTTATCCATTGCATCAAATGCCGTCTTGGCTTCCACTTTATCAAGATTTCCGTCACACAGTTTGTTTAGTAAGCTTTCCGGATGTTCTTTTATTGCTTGCTTTATTTGCCTAATCAGTGCGGTCGCAGATGCATATGCTTCAAAACATCCTTTAAGCCCGCATGAGCATATTTCGCCACCATACAATAACGTCGTATGACCTATCTCCGCGCCTAGCTTATCGCTGCCGCTGAATATTTTCCGGTCAATAATTATGCCGCCTCCGATTCCGGTACCCAGTGTTATCATACATGCATTTTCATATTCACGTGCAGCACCTGCAAGCACCTCTCCCAGAGCTGCGCAATTTGCATCGTTATCAATGTACACCGGAATGTCAAGGTGTTTTTCAAGCTCATCCTGAAACGGCACGTTTTCCCAGCCCAAATTGTTCGAGAATACGAGAAGATTTGTTTTGCGGTTTACACATCCGGGTGAGCCGACTCCCACAGATTCAATGTCTTTTATGTCGAGATTTGCCTTTTTTGTCGCTTCATATGCGGTATTTGCAATTGAGGCGCAAACCTCTTCAAATGTCCTGGCTGCATTTGTCGGTTCACTGTATTTGGCAATTATTTCGTAGTTTTCATCCACTACACCCGTCACTATATTTGTGCCACCGAGATCAACACCTACATAATACTTCATGCTTTGCCTCCTCCGTTAGAGCATTTTACAACATTCTATCATATATATTCCAATAATCAAATAAAATATGGTATACTGTGTCGTATGTGAAATTAAGCTTGCTGCAAATCATCGGTTAACAGCTCACTCGCAGCCTTTCACTTCATTTTGCAAAGGAATGGTCATTCGTTATGGACGGTTTCATATCTCAAATTCAACGGTATTCTACCAAAGATGGACCGGGACTCCGCAGCACTGTTTTTGCGGTTGGGTGTCCGCTAAATTGTTTGTGGTGCGCTAATCCTGAGTTAATCGGGGATGCTGCAAAGTTTCTTTATCATCCCCGCCGGTGCGTTGCGTGTGGTTCTTGCGTCGCTCAATCCGGGGGAACTATTACGCTTTCTGAGGAAGGACTTGAAATTGACCGTGACTCAGCTAATCTTGAAGAAAGTTCGGTTGTTTGTTATTATGACGCTTACGAAAAAGTGGGTGAGCCTATTTCTGATTTCGATCTCGCCATAGCTCTTTTGCGTGATAAAGTTTTCTTTGACCAGTCGGGCGGCGGTGTCACATTTTCAGGTGGAGACCCTGTTATGCAAGCTGAATTCTTCTTTGAGGTTGCTATGCGGTTAAAAGAGGCTGATGTTCATGTTGCGCTTGATACTTCCGGTTATTTTTCCTGGGAAAAACTAGCACCTTTGGTTTCTGTCTCCGACCTTGTTTTATTTGACATAAAACTTTTGAGCCGTGTTCTGCACAGACGGTATACAGGGGTTGATAATCAGCTTATTTTAGAAAATGCTATGAGAATAGCCGATTTGGGGAAACCTATGATTGTACGCATGATTTTGGTTCCCGGCGTCAATGACAGCGACAACGAGATTAAAGGCAGACTCACTTTCACAAAAAGTCTTGGCAGTTTAGTGCAGCTCGATATCCTCAAATATCACAAGCTGGGCGCAGGAAAGTATGCCAGTCTGGGTATGATTGAACTCATGGAGGGGACTGCTCAATGCAGTGATGAATTGGCAGAGCGCGTCCTCGATTTGGCGCAAAACATGGGGATAAACGCAACTATTGGTGGGTAAAATTTGACCTATCTATTAGAGTTTGGTATAATTGCTGCTACGTTGACCACTGTACTTTTATTTTTCTTGGGAAAGGAATTACTTCATACTGATGAAACGATTTTTTCAGTTTATTGGAATTATCTTATTGGTGGGTGTTATTTTCGCGGTAGGTGCTTACGGTGAACCATATACAGACCCTACGCCGACTCCACGTCCCGAGCACACCCCGAGACCTGAGCCGGTAATTCCGGAGCGCGATCCGAGCGCGCTGTATCCTTCTATTATCGAATACGGTTTTCCCACAGTGCTAAAGCACAACAATGACCCCCTTCACTCCTATATACGATTCCCGCAGGCAGGCAATTCTGCCGATAATGTCATTGCAGCATGGGCGCATAATCTCTTTAATGACATCAGTGATGATATGGAGCTTGTTTTGAATAACAACCCTTCTGAAATCGGTGAAATAAATGTGCAATTTGATTCTTTTCTCATAGACAACAGATATGTGGGTATTTTACAAAGTGGGAGCTTTGCACTCACAAAGGCAGGAGATTCCGAAGAGGTTATACAAACTTTTAACATTGACCTCTTGACTTATGAGTTTCTCAGTCCTTTTGACATTTTGGATTACAACGCTCTGGATAGTTTGCTTAATTTACTCAACCTCAGACTTCTTGTTGAGCATCCCGGAACTGACGGGAATATTCATAATATGGATGAGAGTTGGCTTTCATATTTGTTTATCGGACAAGATGGGATTGTCGTTATTATTCCTCAGGATGCGGACTTTTTGCCTGTCGGATTTGAGACATTGACCGTCACCTTGCCCTATGAGGATCTCGGAACACACCTACTTATCAGAAGCGAGCCTCCGCTCCCTCCTCGGCCTCTTCCTCCCATTACTGATATAGCAGTTTTTCCTGACAGCGAAAGTGAGTATGAACCTGTTCCTCCGCAGCAAACGGTCATAGACCCGCTGCTTCCCATGGTTGCTATAACTTTTGACGATGGTCCGAGCCAATATCTGGATGCGTTTTTAGATTTGTTTGAGCATTATAATGTTCGAGCCACATTTTGTGTTATCGGCAACCTTGTTCATACTCAGCCTGACGCCCTCCGCCGTGCTGTAGAGCTTGGTAATGATGTAATTGGGCATTCCTGGGATCACAGAAATTTAGCCAAACTCACCGATGATGATGTAAGGCAACAAATCCAAAGCACCAGCGATGCTATCGAGGCTATCACCGGTGTTCGTACTCCGCTGTTTCGCCCACCATATGGTGAGGTCAGCGATACCATGAGGCGTATTTCTTATGAACTGGGCTTTGCTATGGTCAATTGGAATGTTGACCCTGAAGACTGGAGACTTATGGATGCCGATGAAATTTTCAACGCCGTTATAGAAAGTGCTCATAATGGTGCCATCATTATGAGCCACGAAATATTTCCAAATACTTTAGAGGCGTATCGGCGGATAATCCCCGAGCTTTTATCGCGCGGTTTTCAGATTATCTCCCTCTCTGAACTATTTCGCCATACACTGGGTGAAGTTGAGCCGGGCAGAGTTTATTTCAGTGTACATGATGTTTCATAAACTACAATTTCTGCAAGTTCCATAGGGTACGGTAATGACCACTCCTATCAAAAAGCCTTTAAAATCTTGTCGCAAATACGTTCCTTTGTGCTTCTGTCTGTCCTATGTCATTTCTGAATGAAGCTCCCTTAAACGTGATGTTTCCAAGATCTTTATATGCTGCTTTTTGGGCTGCGCCAAAGCTCTCTCCCATAGCAGTCACTGCAAGAACCCGTCCGCCGTCTGTCAGAAGTTTCTCGTTTTCTATCTTAGTTCCGGCATGAAATACCATACTTTTTGTCTGCCTAATCTCTATCTCATGCCCTGTTTCGTATTTCCCGGGATAACCTGCGGATGCCATCACAACCGCCACCGCTTTGCTTTTCTTCCATTTCAATTTACAACTCGACAGCCTCTTTTCCGTAATTGCCATTGCTATTTCATAGAGATCGGTTTCGAGACGAGGCAGTAATGCTTGTGTCTCCGGGTCACCGAACCTTGCATTGTATTCAAGCACTTTCGGTCCGTCGAGTGTTAGAATTAAACCAATATACAGCACTCCTCGATAGTCAATCCCCTCTGCTTTTAGTCCCGCAAGTGTTTTTTCTGCTATCTCGTCTCCGAGGCGAGGTGTGTAATACGGCGACGGTGATATTGAGCCCATACCTCCCGTATTTGCTCCGAGGTCTTTATCGAGCGCTCTTTTATAGTCACTGGCTGTCTCCATTGGCACTATTGTCTCTGAATCCGTAAAGCATAAGAGTGAAACTTCTTTTCCTTCAAGGAATTCTTCGATTACAACTTTATTTCCCGCTTCGCCGAATACTCCATCATTTAACATATCGTTTAAAACAGAAGTTGCTTCACTGATGCTGTTGCACACTATGACACCCTTCCCCGCCGCTAATCCGTCGGCTTTGAGCACAAGCGGAAAACGCTTGTTCTGTATAACATCTAAGCCGTCCTCTACATTGTTAACGCAGGCATATTCAGCCGTTGGGATTTTGTATTTTCGCATAAAATCTTTTGCAAAAATTTTGCTTCCCTCAAGTTTTGCCGCAACTTCACCCGGTCCGAAAATCCTGAGACCGCGCTTTTCAAACTCGTCTGCAACTCCCAAGGTTAAAGGCAGTTCCGGTCCCACTATTGTGAGATCCATTTTGTAGCTTTCGGCAAAGTCCGCAAGCTTTTTTATTTGCTCAATCCCAATGTTTATATTCTCACCAAGCTCAACCGTTCCGCCGTTTCCCGGGGCAAAATAAAGTTTTAAATCCTTGTTTTGTCTGAGTTTCCACCCTATAGCATGTTCTCTTCCGCCGTTGCCTATTATGAGCACGTTTTTTGTGCCTGTGGGCATAGACCGGACAAGCTCCTCTGCATCAGATTGACCACTCAGGTCATTTGAGTTATCGCTTAAATCTTTCGGATTAATCGTCAGTTTTTCTATATTCCCGGACACCATATTTCTCACCGCCTCAATTAATACATTATGTTCAATGCGTAACACTCTTTTTTGTAGTATCTCCGCTGTGTCTCCTCGCAAAACAGGCACTCTTGCCCTCACCAAAATTTTACCCGTGTCCACGCCGCTGTCCACCAAATGGGCAGTTGCACCTGTGTAGCTCACGCCTGACCTGAGCACTGCTTCGTGAACCTTAATACCATAAAAACCCATACCTCCAAACATCGGGAGAAGCGATGGATGGATGTTTATGATTTTGTCGGTATATTCTTCTATCAATTTCGGCGGTAATATGGAGAGGTATCCAGCAAGCACGATACCATCCGTTTCGTGCTCTCTTAAAGTTGAAAGAAGTTTTTCCGGTTCGTTTTTATTTATCACGGCTGTTTTTACTCCGTGCCTTTGCGCCCTTTTAAGACCATATGCTCCATCTCGGTCTGAAACAACCAGTGCAATTTTTGCCCCTTTTATCTCGCCGTTTTCTACGGCATCTAAAACGGCTTGCAGGTTCGTTCCACCGCCCGAAATTAAAACCGCTATGTGAAATAAACGCTGATTACACAATGACAATGTTATCTTCTCCCTTTTTGCGCTTTTCGACTGTGCCCATAATATATGCCATATCGGTTTCTTCCGTCCACACTAGTGCTTGCTCACCTGAAGCCATTGCTTCATACTCCTGTTGACCCGAATTCCATATTGCTTGGCATGCAGCACCTGCATCTTCTTGATCAACACATACACACATTCCTATTCCCATGTTAAATGTCTTGTACATCTCGTAATCTTCGATATTACCCCATTTTTGGATTATTCTGAAAATTTCATTAGGGTGAGGAGCACTTCCTCTATCCATGCGGATTTTCAGGTCATCTGTAGTAAGCATTCTCGGAATGTTTTCTATCCAACCGCCGCCCGTTATATTTGCTACACCCTTTAGATTGACTTTTTCGGTCAATTCTTCAAGCATTTTTGCATAAATCTTTGTGGGCATGAGCAGTTCTTCACCAAGCGTTCTGTCTATATAATTTAGCGCAGAGCACCACTCTATGCCGAGCGTTTTGCAAAGCTCTCCCATATTAATATCATAAGGCGTGCCTGTCGCTTCTCTGAGCTTACGCACCAAAGTGTAACCGTTGCTGTGCAGACCCGATGAAGCTATGCCGATTATTACATCGCCCTCTTTTATATCTTTACCTGTTATGAGGCGTTTTTTCTCTGCTACTCCGACAGCAAAACCCACAAGGTCATAATCACCGGGCTTGTAAACATCGGGCATTTCACAGGTTTCTCCACCTATCAGAGCGCAACCTGCTTGTATACAACCCTCACTTACGCCCTTGACTATCTGCTCAGCCTTTTGGGGGTCAAGCCCTCCTATACCAATATAATCGAGAAAGTACAACGGTTTTGCACCCATGCAGATGATGTCGTTGACACACATCGCCACGCAGTCAATACCGATGGTATCATGCTTATCGAGGTCAAAAGCTATCATTACTTTTGAGCCTACACTATCTGTTCCCGACACCAGAACAGGCTGCTTATATCCCTCGGGCAACTCAAAAAGCCCACCGAAGCTGCCAAGACCTTCCAGCACGCCGTTTATTTTTGTTTTTGCGGCATGAGCTTTCATTCGCCTGACAGCATCATAACCCGCTTCAACGCTGACACCTGATTTTTCATATGTCCATTTTTCCACGAGAATGCGTCCTTTCAATGCGAGACGGGCAAGAGCCCTGCCCCTAACGGTAGCGTGTAGCAGATGATGGGCTGTTTGCGGAGTCTTTTTTGCGAGAACAATGGCGACAAGACCGTTGGCTTGCAAAAAAGCGTAGCAAATAGTCCATCATATGCGAGAAGTTTGCTCACTTACCTTCTACACGTACTATGCTTTTGAGTTTTTCCGCCAGCCGAGCTGCTGATTCTAACGTCTTATCCACTACTGTGTAGTGTCCCATTTTCCTTGCTTTTTTCGATTCATTTTTACCATACAAATGAACGTGAACATTTGAGTTTTTATAAGCTTCTTCAAGCCCCAGCAGTTCGGTCTTTCCGTCACTTTGACCGAGTAGGTTTACCATCACTACAGGGCTAATCAGCTCTGTGCTGCCAAACGGCAACCCAACTATTGCGCGTATATGGTTTTCAAATTGGTCTGCAAAACAAGCCTCTATTGTATAGTGACCCGAATTGTGCGGACGAGGTGCAACTTCGTTTACATAAACCTCTCCGGTTTTTGAGACAAACATTTCAACACAAAATGTACCTACACCTTCAAATATCGACATAACATCATCGGCGATTTTTGCCGCCTTTTCGTCCACTGCTTTGCTTATTTTTGCAGGAACAGCAGTAGTGTCGAGTACGCTGTTTGCATGAGTGTTCTCAGCAACCGGATAAACAGTTCTCTCTCCTTTTATTCCCCTGCAGGCAATGATGGATATTTCCTTTTCAAAATCTATGAATTCTTCTACCATCACCTCTACTTTGCCACCACCGAGCTCACTATATGCCGCTTCGACATCTGCTTCAGTCTTTATCAGTGCGTTTCCTTTGCCGTCATAGCCTCCTGTTGTGGCTTTGAGCATGAGAGGGTATCCAAAATTCTCTGCTTTTCCCATATCTCTAATGTCGTCTGTTGTTGTCACTTTTGCAAACCTTGGTATCGGCACATTTTCCTTATTCAGTGCCGTCTTTTGAAAGTATTTGTTTTGTATGGTCTTTAGTGCCGTAACGGACGGATATATCGTATGCCCCTCCTGCTCCAACGTTTCCAGCACCGACGCATTTATGTGCTCAAATTCATATGTTATAACATCTGAGTGCTCTGCGAGGTCGTGATACCCCTTTGGGTCATCGAACTCCGACACCACTTGATAGTCGCATATACTGCTTGCGGGACAGTCTTTTGCCGGATCCAACACTGCAACGTAAAAGCCGAGTCTTTTCGCTTCCAGTATCATCATTTTACCTAGTTGCCCGCCACCTACTATGCCTATTCTCTTTTCGATTGCTGCTTGTTTGTTATTACTTTTCACTCAAATACTCCTCATATCCTATTTTTTCCAATTTTTCTGCTTTTCCTGTTACCATTTCTCGTAGTTCCTCTTTATATGCTGATAGTTTATTTGCAATTTCGCTATCTGATATTGACAACATTGATGCCGCGAGGAGCGCTGCATTTTTTGCCCCGTTTATAGCTACCGTCGCCACAGGGATTCCCGGCGGCATCTGCACTATCGAATACAGGGAGTCCACTCCGTCAAGCGTCCTTGATTTTACAGGTACGCCAATAACGGGAAGAGTTGTAAGCGATGCAACCATTCCCGGCAGGTGCGCGCTTCCGCCTGCTCCCGCGATTATTACAGCTATGCCTTTATCTCTTGCTTTTTCGGCGTATTCGTACAGCCTTTTTGGTGTTCTGTGGGCTGAGACGATAGTAAGTTCAAAGTCTATTTCAAACTGTTTCAAGACTTCCGCGGCGTCTTTCATAACCCCTAAATCCGAATCACTACCCATGATAATGGCTACTTTCATTCTCTGCTCCTAGCTTAATCTAGCGATTATGGACGTTCACCCCTATGTGTGGGGGCGGCGGTGTCCATTATGATTTACTTTTTACCCTACTATCATAATCTAACACGAAACCGTCATAATATCCACTGGTAATTCTTAATAATTCCGAAAGTTTTTAATGCATTTGTTTGTAAGATTTTTACTGTATCTTTACATTACACGATAACTGATGCAACAAAAGCTTTGCAGTTTGCTCCGCTTCTGCACCCCCCCAAACACTAACCGCTGCAACTTACTAATTTATTGATTGGATGTGGTATAATTGATATAAGTAGATATTAACCGATAAACAAGAAAGGGTATGGCATTATGGCAGGTATTTTAATTTGTGACGATGATAAAGAAATTGCGGCGGCTATCGCTGTTTATCTAAAAAATGAAGGGTATGAAACTTTTTTAGCGCATGACGGACGTGAGTCTCTGAGCGTGCTTGAAAGCAATGATATACAGCTTATCATCATGGATATTATGATGCCAAAGATGGACGGGCTTTCTGCAACGATGGAGATAAGGCAAAGCCGCAACATTCCAATTATAATGCTCTCTGCCAAGAGTGAGGACGCGGATAAAATCATCGGCCTTTCAGCCGGAGCTGATGATTATGTGACTAAGCCTTTTAATCCTCTTGAGCTTATCGCCCGCGTCAAGAGCCAGCTCAGACGATTTACGGTTCTTGGTAGTATGCCTTCACCCGAGGATGGAGTTTACAACGTTGGCGGGCTTACGATTGACGACAATCATAAGTCCGTGACCGTGGATGGGGAGAATGTCCGGCTGACTCCGCTTGAATACAAGATAGCACTATTGCTGATTCGTCACCCGGGGCGTGTGTTTTCGATTGATGAAATCTATGAGCGTGTTTGGGGCGAAGATGCTTTTTGTGCTGACAACGCTATCGCCGTACATATTCGGCGGATTCGTGAGAAAATTGAGATTGACCCCAAAAATCCAAGATACTTAAAGGTTGTCTGGGGTCTCGGCTATAAAATGGAAAAGATGTAATAGGAGAATTAGAATGGAAACTACAAAAAATAGATGGACCTCTCTTAAAGCGGTTAAGATTATAAGCTTCATACTTATAATTGCTGCGTGTTTTAGCTTTTTAAGCAGAGGGTTTAACCTTTTGCTGGATGCGGATGATACCGGGGTTTATCCTGATATTATCTTCGCAGATTTAGATTCGGACCGATACTTTTTTAATACGAATATGTGGTGGGCACAAAACGATGCTTGGCACGTTTTACAGTATGGCAGCGAGGATTCAATCCGTGCCGGTCAGCATCTGCTTTGGGAGTTGGAGACGCATAGCGGCTGGAGTAATCATCTGCAACGTGAGCGTTTCTGGCGAGTGCTTACCCTGACCGATACGGTCACAGGGTGGCGTGTTGGTACTTTGATGGACAGAGATACGATGCTGAGAGCGCACGAGTGGGATGTTGACTCTTTCGATTTTTCGGATATTCCATTCATGACTGAGGATATTTTTGATGAATTTGATGACTATGCTTTATATCAGTATGAAATTCGGGAACAAAGGCGAATAATCACTCGCAATATACTCCCTCACGATTACAATTATGATATAGATTTCGGACTGAGAGTTGACTCATTTTCAGCACGCAGAGAACTTGAAAATATAGCAATCAGCCATCAGCTCGATGCTTTTCAACATTCACTTGACCGCCTGAGTAATACAGAAGGACTTTTGTTTTTAATCAGCCCTGCTACGCCTGAACATTTCGCTTTTGTAAGCCCGCCAATAAGCAATGTAAGCGAGGAAAATCGGACTCCTGAGTTTTTTCTGGGGCACAGTGTTTCTCATGCAGAAGATAACATTTATCTCGCTTTTGACGATACTTTTGTGAGATACAGGATGGATTCCTTTCTGGTTATTCGCGACGCTCATATGTGGAGCATTCTCTCTATGGTAAGTCAAGTCATTATTGCTTTGCTTTTGTTTGTTGTTCTTATGTGTGGTGTCGGCAGGAAGCACCGTACTGAAGGTGTTCACTTTACTCCTGTAGATAAGCCATATCTGGATATAGGCCTTGCCACTGTCTTTGCTGTTACGGCTTTCGCTATCTTTCTTTTCGCTGAAACATTTCAGCATGTTTGGGGTCTGCGGCAGAGCAACATGGTGGTTACCCACTTAGTTTTTGCGGCAGCTTCTATCGTAATTGCAGCACCAATACTCCTCTGGTTTATGAGTTTTGCTAAACGAGTAAAGGCAGGGAAGTTTTGGAAGCACACTCTTATCTATTTTGTTTTGGCTAAGGTTTTATGTCGTGGATTGCAGTTTTGCATAAAAGAATCCCGCAATCTTTGGGCGGGGGCAAAGCTCACAATAAAAATAGCTGTTATCGCCGCTGTAGCTTTTTTATTGCTGTTCATTGTCGGCATCATCGGCATGGAGTCGCGGTTTAGTCCGATTCCCGTATTCATTGCATCTTTATTTTTTGGCGTAGCTATCTCTGTATCACTGCTTTTATATGCAAAGCGTATACACGCTCTTGATGAAGCTGTGAAGAAAACGAGTGAGGGAGATTATGATTCGGCGATAAATGTCGGCGGCGGTGAACTTGGGAGCATTGCAGCTTCGATAAATAATATCATGGAAGGTATAAGCACCGCAGTTGAGCAACGTATGAAAAGCGAGCGGCTTAAAACCGAGCTTATAACCAATGTGTCGCACGATATCCGCACTCCGCTCACCTCTATAATCACCTATACGGATTTGCTCAAACACGAGGGACTGCACAGCGAAAAAGCGCACGAGTATCTCGACATACTTACCCAAAAGTCAGAACGCTTAAAAACGCTGACCGATGAGCTTTTTGAAGCTGCAAAGGCTGCCAGCGGCAACATTGACGTTAACCTTTCCGATTTAAACATCAGTTCGTTGCTGAGTCAGGTGCTGGGAGAAAACGACAGTGCCATAAAAGATTCAGGGCTTGATATTCGCACCAATTTTCCCGACAAACTTATCGTCCGTGCCGATGGCAGGCTTATGCAGCGCGCCCTTGAAAACTTGCTGTCCAACGCCTTAAAATATTCACTTCCTGCTTCTCGCATCTATATTGATGTCGCAGAGACCCAAGATAAATACATGAAGCTGGATATTAAAAATATCTCAGCGACAGAACTGAACTTTGACCCGAGCGAGCTGGTTGAGCGATTCAAGCGCGGCGATGATTCCCGCTCAGACGGCGGCAACGGTCTTGGCTTATCGATTGTCCAAAGCTTTATCTATGCTCAGGGCGGCAAGTTTGACATTGCTATCGACGGCGACTTATTTAAAGCCACAGTAACCCTGCCTTTGAGCTGAGATTTGCCGACTGCCCCTGCAAACAATAACCTGTCTGGTCAAATCTAATGCAAAAACTAAAATCGGTCGAACGCGGCGACAATGCTGCAGGCGACCGATTTTAGCTTTTGCATTAGATTTGACCAGGTACACACGGGGCACACGGGGATGATTTATACATTATCTTTATGCTTGTCTCTTATATACTTGAAAAGAAATTTTTCTATTTGATTGATATCAACAGGCTTAGAGGCAAAGTCTGTGAAGCCATTTTTCAAAAACATCTCTCTTGCACCAAACAACGTGTTTGCAGTAAGTGCTATAATCGGATCTTTATACCCGATAGAGCGCAAAATTTTTGTCGCTTCCACACCATCCATCTCAGGCATCATGTGATCCATGAAAACAATATCGTACACATTACCTTTTTTTATCTTTGTAATTGCCTCATTGCCGTTAAGTGCTGTTTCTATATTAAGTCTATACGGCATCAGCACGCCTTTTGCTACGTATAAGTTGGACTCGACATCATCGACTACCAATACTTTCCCGTATGGCATGGGCTCATGTTCTACTTTCGTTATATTCATAAACGCCGTCTGTATGGTCTCCAAATCTTCCATGCGCGCTGCTTCCTCTTCACCCAGAACACCGGAGCCTGCCAGTTTTTGAGGTAAATTAACTATGAATGTACTGCCCTTGCCCTTCTCGCTTTCCACACTTATGTTCCCGCCCATCATTTCTACCAGCTTATGTGTTATGGAAAGCCCCAAACCGCTGCCTTGAATATCGCGATTTGTTTTGAGGTTGAACCGTATAAACTCATCAACAAACAGATTTTCTATCTGCTGCTCAGTAAGCCCCTGCCCTGTATCTTTTACCCTTATACATAGCATTTGCATATTTTCTATATTTGTGCTGTCTGTGGTTAAATTAAGGTTTATCTCACCCTCGTCTGTGTATTTAATGGCGTTTGACAAAAGATTATTTAAAATTTGCTTAATGCGAAGCTCATCGCCGATAAAATACTCCGGCAAATCCTTGTCAATCGTCAAGGAAAAATCTATTTGCTTACTGCCTAGGTTCATGAGATTCAGCTGCACCGTGTCCACAATCAGTTCAGAAGTTTTATAGAGCGATGGTGTTATATCCATTTTTCCCGACTCTACTTTTGAGAGGTCGAGAATGTCATTAACGATTGAAAGCAACAAGCTGGATGCATTGTAAATCCTGAGAAACGCCTCTTCTGTGTCAGCCGAGTGTGTGCCACCCCGAATCTCAATCTCGGAGATACCCATGATGGCGTTCATCGGAGTACGAAGCTCATGGCTCATGTTTGTGAGAAATCTCGTCTTTGCACTGTTTGCGTCTTGCTCTCTGCTTATGGCTTTTTCCAGTTTTTCAATCATATCCTTTTCTTTGCGCATATCACGCACAAAAGCTACAACGACAGTTTTATCAAGCAACCTGACGCGTTCTAAATTGACATAACATGGAATCATCGTCTGTTTATCCAAGGTGCAGTGCATCCATTCAAGTTCAGCGCGTCCCTCCTTAAATGTTTGAGCAATTGCCCTGTGTGCTTTTCTTATGGATGGAGTTCCGCACGGTTGCAGCTCGGGACACAAATCATATAATCTCTCCATATATATTCTCTTGTCGGTTATTCCAAACAATGTGGCTGCAGCCTCATTTGCATCCGTGATTCTCAAATTTTCATCGTAGATTGCACACAGTATCGGCGAAGCGTCAAGCATTGCTTTTAGTCTTTGCTCCATCAATGTTATGTTTTCGAGGTTTTTATAATAATCGCGCTTATCCTGAATAAAGCAAATGATATGGTTTTCACCCAATATGTCAAATCTGATTGCAGTCATATCACATGGAATTTTCTCACCCGCAGTGTTTAAGTATATCCATTCATAATGAACAAGACCACCGCTATATGCTTCATCATATAGGGTTTTTATTCTCTCTGTGCTGATGCTGCCGTCCGGTTGAAGTTCAGGGCTGAATTTGAGAAAATGGCTGTCCAACTCTTCTGTGGTAGACACCCCGAATAAACGCAACGCTTCTCCGTTGCTGTCTATTATACTTAAGTTGTGGTCAATAACTATTGCCACCATAGGCATGATATCTATGATACCACGCAAAGCATTTTCCGTTATTATTTGTGACTCTACTGCACTCAGCAGTGCGTTTCTTGTAAAGTACACACAGTTTTCCTTGTGATTTATCCCGAGCGCAATCGCTTCAGCCATAGACCTGCAGTTGCTGTATCCGCATGCCGAGCAGTTCGTATGCCGTGCATCATCCGAAAGTTTTAGCAAATGTGTATCAAAAATTTCCTCTATCTCTTCATCTGTAACAGTTTTTTTGCGTTTTCTGATTTCAACCTCATATTCGCACGTAAAATCGTTTAAATCAAAGTCCTTGAAAGCCTCGTTGAGCTGAGCAATGCGCTCTCCGGGGTGTACCCACGAAAGGCTTCCGTCGCCATTAACTCTCACAGCTTTCTTCTCTCTCATCAAGTGTACCTGATGTGCAACTTGGGTCATCTTTATATTGTCTGACTCCAAACCCGTTCCGCCAACACAGCCTGCTTTACAATTTAAGATGTCCAGTAGTTCCGGAATAACATCTTCATCATTTCTGACATTATGCATAAAAGCGTCCAGATATTCATATGCTTCGTTCTCGCCCTCAATCTGCATAATGAAAGCCTCTCTTGCAAAATGATAGTCCAGATTAAACTTCAAGCCGCCCGGCATAGGAAAAATAGAACCCATCCCATACTCAAGCTCATCGCTCGCTTTTTTATAATTGCTCAGTTTTACATTGCTGCTTTCTATGTGCCTCATAAGGTGCTTGAAAGTTACATTGTACTTTATCAGACCCATGCCTCTCTTTGACTCAATCTCCAACTTTTTTGCTATGCACGGGCTTATAAATACGAGTTCTTCCGGGATTTTAAGGTATTTTTTCAAATATATCGCCGTGCACATCATGGGGCTTTGAATCGGAATGAGATTGTCTACCAGCTGTGGCATATGTTTTTCTATGTGCGTAACTATAGCGGGACACGACTGCGCTATGTTCCCTTTCGCTCTGTGCTTATGCATATAGTTCACATAACCCCAAATCGCAATATCCGCACCAAAACTTACCGGGTAGAATTTCTTTACACCCAGACTTTTCAGATAACCAAGAATATATTCATATTCCTCCGGATAGTTCAAAAAGAGCGAAGGCGCAATGAGGGCAGAATATTCTTTGCCCTCTCTTAAGTCTGAAATAAAATCTGCGCAATCGTCCTTATAGCGTCTAACTCCACGAAAACATGTCTTCAGACATGTTCCACAGAGTATACATTCTTTTTCATCAACGCATATCTCAAAGTTTATCTCATCACGACCAACGGACACGTTTGCCCTCAAAATCGGGCACTCGTGAATGCACTTGCTGCAGTCGATACACTCAGCCGTGCTTGTGTATATGAGTCCATTGTTATACTTTGATTTTTTTTGCATTACTTGTTATTTACCTCAGGTGCTTTTTAACAGTGTCAATCAACTCACCGGAATTAATCGGTTTTGTCAAGTAGTCCTGAGCACCGCGTTCGAGCATCTCAACTTTCATCCTTTCGTTTATCTCTGTTGTGAGAAAGATAACGGGTGTTTTCGCCGTTGCTCTGTTTGACCGTATAGCCATAAGTGTTTCAAAACCTGTCATTTCAGGCATATAATAGTCAAGTATTATTAAGTCGGGCGAGTTACTGTGGATATAGTTAATCGCTTCCGGTCCGGACTTAAATGCCGCTACATCACACTCCCATTTTAGAAATTCGGACACTTCCCGGCAGATTGATGCCTGATCATCTACAACCATAACTGTAGGCTTTGTAGTGTTATTCATTGCTTTCCTCCAACTTACGTTTTTATTTTTTAAGATAATACGTTGCCATCGCCTGCAAGCAATTACGTGCCAAGGGTTTGCGCACCTTGCTCATCGGCGTTTCTTTAAGAGAAAAGCAACATATTACCTTGATTATACATTCTTTATTACAAATATGCAACACAATCATAATTTATATCAATCTTTTTTTAGAACTTATTTAGTACACATCAGCCCATATACAGGTAATGTGCGGTTTGCGGAGTTTTTTGTCGCAACGGTGCAGACGATTACGCCGACAAGCAAAAAAGACTCCGCAAACTGCACATTACCTGCCTGAATGATAAGTTCTTGTGATATATTTGTGACAAATTCGTAAAAAATAATAAAAATTTCTTGCGTATTTTCCGCAGCTTTGATAGAATACTTTCCAAGTGAAAGTTTAGCGTTCCTTTTCTGTAGGTTTCGTTAATTCTTCTGCGACTGATTAGGTCGTTTATTTATTGACTAGTGGAGAGGTGCAATTATATGCGTAAAATCATCAATGAAGACATTGCAAAATGCGTTGGATGCAATCGCTGTATCCGTGTTTGTCCTGTCGAAGGGGCAAACCATGTATACAAAGATAACGATGTCATTAAGGTTTCAATTGAGCCGGAAAGGTGTATTGCTTGCGGCTTTTGTATAGATACTTGTCGCCACAAAGTTAGATTCTACGAAGATGATACAGAGCAGTTCCTCTCTGATTTGAGACGCGGCGAGCCAATTTCCCTTTTTGTTGCCCCTGCCATTCAGGTTATTGAGGGTGGCATGCAAATGCTCATGTGGCTCAGAAAGCAAGGTGTTAAGAAGATTATTGACGCATCTATCGGCGCTGATATCTGTACGTGGGCTCACATCCGCTACATAGAGAAGAATAATCCGCATGCTGTTATTACCCAGCCTTGCCCCGCCATCGTCAATTATATTTTAAAGTATAAACACTCTCTCATAAGATATCTTTCACCCGTACACAGCCCCATGCTCTGCACAGCCATCTGGATGAAACGATATGACAGAAATACCGATGCAATTGCCGCTATTTCTCCTTGTGTTGCGAAAGCGCATGAGTTTGAGCAGACAGGTTATGTAAAATACAACGTCACTATCAAAAATCTGATGCATTATATCAGAGATAACGACATTGAACTTCCCGAGCAAGCTTCAGGCTTTGACAACAGAGAAGCTGCTTTCGGACGTTTGTACTCAATGCCCGGCGGACTTAAAGAAAATCTCGAGTTTTACTTTGGCAAGAACCTGCGTATAGATCAGGCAGAAGGTCAAGGCGTTGTCTACGAATCAATCGATGCTTATGCCGAAGAAAACCCGGCTATGCTTCCGACGGTTTTTGACGTCCTCAACTGCGGCGAGGGCTGTAACCTCGGCACTGCTGTCGAGCACAATATAAGCAGATTTGCCACCCACTCTATGATGGACGACAGCAGAAAACAGATTCTAAAGACGTTTGATCGCGATTACTACAATCGTATGCTTGCGCATTTTGACCAGCGTTTGAACATGAACGACTTTATCAGAAAATATCTGCCAATGGCGACAAAGTCTATGGCAGTTACAGAAGACCTTATCGAAGAGGGCTACCAAAGACTACACAAAAGCACAGAAATACAAAAAACTTTCGACTGCGCCGCTTGTGGTTGTGATACCTGTTATGAGATGGCAAAGGCTGTTATGCTCGGAGATAACATTCCCGAAAACTGCATACAAATGTTACACGATGAAATCACAGACGTACTTAACATCGCCGTCTCCAACATATCTACCGCTACGCTTCTGGAAAATGATATTTCTGAGATTCAAGAGCAGTCCGGAACTATATCCGAGTTCATGATTACGCTCACCGAAGGCATTACTAAATTTGAAACTATTTCTAAGAGTATCTTGTCAATTGCCACACACACAAACTTGGTTGCGCTCAACGCTTCTATAGAAGCCGCAAGAGCAGGCATCCATGGCAAGGCTTTTGCCGTAGTCGCCGAAGAAGTGCAATCACTTGCTGCAAAATCAAAAGAGGTTGTCTCCGAGTCTGAAGAAATTTCTAAAAAATCACAAAAGGCAATCACTGCGGTTAACGACCTGCTCACCAACATATCAGGCAGCTACGAAAAAGCTAACATCAGTATCTCTGTTTTGAATCAGAGTCTAAGTAAAATCGTAGACTCCATAGACATAGATCTTGATGCAAAAAAGAAAATTGCTGATACAACTGTTTCCCAAGCGCAATTGCCTGAATCTGTGACACTCGCAAGTGATGATTCCGATGATTACGATAAAGTTCCGGAGTATACTCATTGATTAAGTTCTATTTTGGCAGAGGGGCTCTATAGTGCAGTCCCTCTGTTATGCTATTTTAATACTATGTTTTCCGAGAGGTATTGTTGTTTATGGATTATACTTATGGTAGAGAACTAATAATTATTGTAGATGATGGACAGCTTAGTTTGGCGTATGCAAAAAACTGTCTCAGTGATGCCTATGAGGTTATTACCGCAACGTCCGGCGATAGCCTTTTTAGACTTCTCTCTACAGTCACGCCAAACCTCATCCTCTTAGATATCGAAATGCCCGAGGAAAGCGGTTACAGCGTTATGCAAAGGCTCGCAAAGGATGAGCGCACCTATGAAATCCCCGTGATTTTTTTGACTGCCAAAAGTGATCCTGCCGATGTTACAAAAGGACTTAAGCTTGGAGCAGTAGACTATGTAATTAAGCCGTATTCAAAGGATTTGCTCAAACAACGCATAAAAACACATCTTGACCTTCAATCACAGAAAAAGGCACTGGTAAACGCCTTGCGGATAGCCGATTCTGCAAATGATGCAAAAACATCATTTGTCACTAATATGAGTCATGAGATGAGAACTCCTCTTAATGCGATATTGGGTCTTACAGAGCTTACTTTAGACGATAAAAGTCTCAGCGAAAAAGCAAAATCTAATCTAATAAAAATTGAGCGTGCAGGACATACACTTCTAAGTTTAGTTAGTGATATTTTAGATATTTCAAAGATTGAAACCGGAAAAATCGAACTTTCCCCTGTTCATTATGAAACTTCTCCCCGCATTAATGACACTATAACTCAAAGTATCATGTATAAGGGCGATAAAAACATTGATTTTGAGCTAATCATTGGAAATGATTTTCCGGCGATATTATTCGGAGATGATTTAAGAATCAAACAGATTTTCAACAATCTCTTGTCAAACGCATTTAAATACACGACTTCCGGTAAAATCTCCTTTTCCCTTGAATGTGAGCGCAAAGGAGACACAGCTCAGATAATCGCAAAAATCAGCGATACCGGTTTTGGAATCCCCAATGAGGCTCTCGCAAGTATCTTTGAAGATTATTTCCAGACTGATGTTTCTGCAAATCGACATATTTTAGGTGCCGGACTGGGTCTCTCAATCGCACGCAGACTTGCCCGCTTGATGGGTGGAAATATCACTGTTGAAAGTGAGCTGGGCAGAGGTAGTACGTTTACAGTATACTTAACCCAAGAACTGGTTTCTGACGCTGTCATTGGCAGCGAAACCATAGAAAAGCTAAAAAATCACACATATACCCCGAGAAATCGCCGCTTATGGGATAGTCTGACTCAATTAAGTCTGCCTTACGCCCATATTCTTGTTGTAGATGATGTCGAGGCAAATCTTGATGTCGCCCAAGGTATGCTCTTGCGTTATGATATTCGGTCTACCTGCGTTTCCAGCGGTTCTGATGCCGTTGAGGCTGTTCGCAAATCTGTCGAGGCGGAGAATGAACAGTTCGATGCAATATTTATGGACTTTATGATGCCGGGCATGGATGGCATTGAAGCTACAAATCTCATACGTGAACTCAACTCTGATTACGCCAAAAACCTTCCTGTCATTGCTTTTACTGCAAGTGCTGTCGTTGGCAGCAAGGAAATGTTTCTTGAAAATGGCTTTCAAGGGTTCATTTCAAAACCCATTGAGCTTATGCAACTTGACCATGTCGTCCTGCGCTGGGTTTATAATGAGGAATGTGAAAATCGCTGTAAGCTCTGCAGTGACAGCGAAAACAATACTCCTTTGTGTGGGCGCAGTTGTTTGATTAGACAGAAATTGGAGTCTTCAGCCACTGCGGGAGAAAATAAGACTTCACATGTTTCTGCTTTCATTAATTTTAATATAAGAGATATTGACCATCATCGTGGGCTTACCCGTTTTGGCGGCGATGAAGATCCGTATATGCGTGTGCTTCGTACTTTCGCCAAAAATTCTCCCGCTGTGCTTGAAACCGTGAAGACTGTTAATGTTGATGACCCACTTAGTTATGTTACTGCTGTCCATGGGTTAAAGGGTGCCTGCTATGGCATTTGTGCCGATGAGGTCGGGAATTTGGCAAAGGCTTTGGAAGACGCCGGAAAAGCGGAAGATTTTGATTTTATCTCTGCTAATAATCAGGCGTTTATTGAACGTATCTCCTCGCTTTTTGCAGAAATTTCTGAGTTTTTAGAGTCTTTAGCCGATAATTCTCCAAAAGAAATAAAAAATGCGCCTGAACAATCTTTACTAAAGGCTGTCCTTGACGCGTGCGAAAAATACAATATGTCTGAAATTGATGACACAATCGCTAAACTGGAACTGTTTGATTACAGGTCAGACGGCGAACTCGTAAAATGGCTTCGCGAGATGTCAGACGAAATGAATTATTCTGACATTGTAACCCGCTTGAAAAGTGTTGCAAAATAAGGCTTTAGCACCTCACTGACACCTACTTGCCAACGCAAAATCTTTCAAAAATACGTGATATTACTTCTTCTTTCATAACGTTGCCTGTCAGTTCTCCTATGGCGGACAGGGCTATTTCTATATCTGTCAGCAAAGCGTCAGGAGTGACCGCTTCGGTTATCGAAACAATGGCGCTTTTTAAATGCATAACTGCTTTTGATAGCGCCTCTGACTGCCTTTGATTTGTGATTATTTCACCCGCCCGTATCTGCTTTGGCTCGGGAAATTGCTTATTTATCGCCTCAATCAAATCCTCTATACCCTCCCCCGTAAGCGCTGAAACATCGCAAATTTGGATTTTTAATTTTTCCAGTTCTTCTCTTTTGAGTGCTTGCTTTAAATCTGTTTTGTTTGCCGCCACTACTCTGGGTGTATTGTGGGGGATTTTCTCCATTATTTCCATGTCTTCGGCACTAAGTGGCTCTGATGCATCAAGCACAACTATAACAAATTTCGCTTTTTTCATTGCAGCCAGTGTCCTCTCTACACCAAGCTGCTCTACTTTATCCTCTGTTTCTCTGACTCCTGCTGTATCTATCAGATGAAGCAAGTTGTTTCCCACTCTTATTTTTTCTTCTATTGTATCTCTTGTCGTGCCGGGGATATCTGTAACTATAGCTCGCTCATAACCGAGCATGGCATTGAGGATAGACGATTTTCCCGTGTTTGCTCTTCCCACTATTGCCGTTGGTATACCGTCTTTTAACAGACAACCTTTTTCATAGGTTTTGAGTAGTTCTCTAAGCCCATTTTCTGCATCGGTCAGTGTTTTTAAATAGTCTTGCATTTTGAATTCGTCTATATCTTCATCGGGATAATCTATTGCAGCGTGGAAATGGGCTATTATATCGAGCAGATTGTCGTATATGTGCTTTACTTTCTGACCAACTGTGCCTTTAAGCTGAGCCGCTGCGTTTTTTGCCACTACTAAAGTCTCTGCTTCTATTATATCTATGACGGCTTCAGCTTGCGTTAGATCCATTTTGCCGTTTAAGAAAGCTCTTTTTGTGAACTCACCGGGTGTCGCAGTCCGCACGCCTTGCCTGTTTAGAACTTTCAGTATTTCGGCAAGCACCGTGGGCGAACCATGGCAGTACAGCTCCACTGTGTCCTCTCCGGTATAGCTATACGGTGCTCGAAATACAGCGCACATACAGACATCAACAAGCTCGCCCTCTTCATTTTTGAGCTCGCCATGATACATTTGGCGGTTTTTCGCTTGCTTTAAGTTTGATTTATCTGTCGGCTCAAAAATATTGTCTGCTACGGTCAGTGCGATTTCTCCACTGATTCGGATAATTCCTATGGCTGTCACCGCTTCTCCGGTGGCTATGGCTGCTATTGTATCCGACATAAGGTTTCCTCGTTTTTGATGAATATTTACAATTTCACTGTTTTATAGTATATTAGATTATATCTTTAATTTCAAGAAGGAGAGGTTTGTTTTTGCATGTACAAATATTCGCGCCCTGTTTTTTATTATGAAACGGACAAAATGGGGGTTGTTCACCATTCAAATTATATCAGATGGCTTGAAGAAGCCCGAACATGTTTCTTTGACGACAATGATCTTGCGTATGTAGTGACTGAAAGTCTGGGTGTTATGAGTCCCATAACTGATGTCAGTGTTAAATATAAATTTCCGGCAAAATTCGGTGATATATTTACGGTTAAGCTCTGTATGACAAAATATACAGGTGTACGTTTTAGAATTGAATATGTGGTAGTCAACCAGAATGATGATATTTTGCTTGAAGGAGAAAGCGGTCACGCTTTTATTGATGGGGGACTTAAACCAGTCGCACTTGTAAAAACAATTCCCGAAAGACACGAGCGCATGAAAACATTGCTTGATGAGCACGCAAATCTGCCGGAAAGCGCAACAGTCTGACAGATTATATGCAGTTTGTAGAGTTAGAAAATAAAAGGAGCCTAGTTTGAAAGAATTCAAACTAGCAAGGGAGTGTGCGATTTGCTCCCTCTATGGGGAACCGCAAATGATGCACAAAATGACAATTTCTTTCATGAGTCGTTTTGTGCCTGAGAACTTTCGAAAGGAATGGTCATTATTATGAAGTTTGTTATTATATTGCTCTTCTCTATGATTTTCTTTGTTGTCGGGTGTGATAATGGAGATGATTATTTGGCTGAAACCCCTACTCCGGCTCCGCCTCTTTTTGAAGTAGAGCCTCCCCGTGACGTTGAATACTTTTCGTTTACACCGGAGAATATGCCGCGAATCGCAGGTTCTCCGGCAGCTCAACCTTTAGCCGAAGCAATTGCAAGCGTTCTTCTCGGCAAGCCTCGTGAAAGTGCTATAGAACCTGTGCGTTTTACCAGAACCACGCAGGCTTTTCGGAGCTTGGCTGCCGGTGAAGCGGATATTCTTCTTGTTTCCGAGCCGTCGCCCGGGGTGCTTGATGAACTTCGCTTTCAAGGAGTCGAACTAATTATGGCACCTATTGCCACTGAAGCTCTTGTGTTTATTGTGTGTGTCTCTAATCCTGTTAATAACCTGACTTCCGAACAACTCATAGGAATTTACACAGGAGAAATCATAAATTGGCAACAAGTCGGGGGTCACGATGTTCCGATTACTGCCTTTCAGAGAAGTGAGGAAGCGGCAAGCCAGGTTTTGATGGAAAAACTGGTTATGGACTGGCAGCAAATGGCACCTGCCCCTATGGAAACAGATGCGACAGATTTAGACGACCTCTTTTTCCCGGCTATAAAAGGGTTTGACAGTTCTCCGGGAGCAATTGGCTTCACATTGCTTCATACCGCTGAAAATATCGGTATTACTGACGGATTTAAAATACTGTCTGTTGACGGTGTACACCCCGAACAAATTACAATAATGGCAGGAAACTACCCCTTTTTAAACCACTATTATGCCGTCATAAAAGCTTCACAGCCGGAGGATAACCCCACTCGAATTCTTTTTAACTGGCTGTCATCCGATGAGGGGCAGTCACTCATAGATAGTGAAAGATATGTCTCCGTGCTTAGTTCACCTAATTTAGGGTATGATTCACCATCTCCGCCTGAGATTATATGGGGTATTGAGACAGATTTTTCAGCGTTGACCCCTCATGTACCTTTGCGCAGCAAATTTTCCGGATTTCTAAACACTTCACGTTCGTATCTCACTCCATCAATAGATTACGGCATGCTATTCCCTTATGCAGGAGCTGTTACACTGCATGACGGCAGTATGCAAATATCAAGATATGGTCTGGTAACGGCAGATGGTCTGGTCATAACAAACCTTATCTATGACAACGTGACCAGAGCCATGTATTATTCGGCGACAGGGCTTGTCCCCCGACCTGCCTACCTGCTTAATACTGTCACTTCATTTTACGACGTAGAGTACAGATTTACTTCTATGCAAGCAGTAAGTGCACTTGACGGCAGTTGGGTAACCGCTTTTGATTATGTCAGTGTCGTATTTTCTGATGAAGTTATCTTTTTGTTGCGCGAATTTGACACCTTTGACATTTACGTCATTGACTACTACGGTCAATTCCTTTACAACATGCTTGACCTAGAGTGGGTTGACAGGATATCCGAGGACACATGGGCAACCCTATTGATTTACAACGTGAGCGAAGGGTTTGTTTTTGTGGAGCTTGATGATGGAACTATCGGGCTTATGGATGTATTGACAGGACGGCTTCAGGAAACTGAGTTTTACGGTGCTCTCAGATTTACGGAAGGGCTTGCTGCGGTTTTTGATATGGATTATGGTCTTTGGGGATTTGTAAATTCGGAACTTGAAATGATAATTGAACCGATGTTTACAGAACCTTCAGGCTTTAGAAACGGGCGTGCTGCAGTTATAACAGAGGATGGCGAGGAACATATTATTAATACTGACGGCGAATTTCTTTTCACTGTGTCTGATGGATATTTGCTTGTTCCTCACCACGATGCGACAGGGTTTTCTGTTATTTCAAGGGAAACATGGGATGTTAGGTGGTTTTTTACAAACGACTTTGTTGCAATCATTCACCCTGCTGATGCAACCCTGCTTGAATATGAGTCTACCATAACGTTTATCGGCGGCGGGTGGTATGCTGCCCTTGCCGAGGAGGGAGTCTGGTTATTTAATGGAGAAATTGAGTTCCTGCTTCCGGAAAATCGTTATGTTATTGATGTTTTAGGCGAATATATTATATTTTCCGAGGCAGGAGCTTATGCCGAAGAAATGTTTTTAGAAAGATTTCTAGGAGTGATGCATATTGACGGTAGAGATTTGATAGCACCTTCCGATGTTTTTTCTATAACGCCCGTTGTGGCGTATAACGGAGCTGTCAAAGCATTTATTCAAAACTCAAATACTCTGTCACCGCAGTTCATTCAAGAAAACTATACGCCTGCTGTTTACAAGCTTTTTGACAACAATGGAAATTTGCTAAAATCAGACCTCGGCATACTAATGTACGACGAGGCATTGGGACTGTTATACGCTGTAGGAACAAATTATTTTGCATGGCTCGACACAGCAGGAAACACAATTATGAGCATCCCATTTATGGGACACACATTCGATTAAACCACTCCCCAAGGGTAAGCAGATGGTGGGCAGTTTGCTCCGTTTTTTTTTGCGAGAACAGTGATGACGATATCGCTGGCTCGCAAAAAACGGAGCAAATTGCCCACCATCTGCGGAGTTGCGAGGTTGCGGAGTCTTTTTTGCTTAAACCGTGACGACGATATCACCGGCTCGCAAAAAACGGAGCAAATTGCCCACCATCTGCGGAGTTGCGAGGTTGCGGAGTCTTTTTTGCTTAAACCGTGACGACGATATCACCGGCTCGCAAAAAACGGAGCAAATTGCCCACCATCTGCGGAGTTGCGAGGTTGCGGAGAATTTTGTCACGACGGCTTCCCCACATCATCAATATCATACGGTGTGGATTGGTATACAAAGTAATTCAACCAATTTGTGTACATCAACCCCGCGTGCGCTCTCCAGTACATGCGGGGAGTTTTTGTTGTGTCATTGTCCGGGAAGTAATTTTTTGGTATGTCGATGTCCAAGCCCTTTTTTACGTCTCTGAAGTATTCCAAAGCCAGTGTTTCCTTGTCATACTCGGGATGACCTGTTACGAAAATTCGGCGATTATCAGCGGTTTTGACTGCAAATACGCCCGCTTCGTCCGATGTTGCCATTAATTCAAGCTCCGGCACAGCAAGTATATCTTTCTCGCGCACTTCTGTATATCGCGAATGCGGCATGTAAAATTCATCGTCAAAGTCCCTAAAGAGTCTTGAATTTGTGTTTAGTATTTTATGATTATATATGCCCGAAAGTTTTTTCTCCATCGGGTATTTTTTTATGCCGCAATGGTAGTATAGTGCCGCTTGTGCCCCCCAACATATATGAAATGTTGAAAAAACGTTTGTCTTAGTCCACTCCATTATATCACAGAGTTCTTTCCAGTAGTTTACATCCTCAAACGGCAGATTTTCTACAGGCGCTCCTGTTATTATCATGCCGTCATAATGCTTAGTTTTCACTTCATCAAATGCACGATAAAACGACTTCATGTGCTGTGGGTCTACGTTTTTCGGTTTATGGCTGATTGTTTGCAGAAACTCTACTTCGACTTGCAATGGTGAGTTTGACAGTTTCCGCAAAAGTTGCGTTTCTGTGACTATTTTTGTAGGCATAAGGTTAAGGATAAGCACTCTGAGAGGTCTTATATCTTGGTGCAGTGCTCTATACTCCGTCATTACAAATATGTTTTCGCTTTCAAGTATCTGTGTACTCGGCAGACTGTTTGGAATTTTTATCGGCATTGTCTACTCCTTAGGTTTTTGCTAATTATATTTTAGAAGCTGCGGAAAATCAACTATTAGACTTCACAAATTAACGAAAATTTGGTATAATGACCGATGTAGTGTATCTGTTTGAAACAATTGACGTTGAGGTAGTGGCTGTTGAGTAAAAAACACAGAAATGATTTTACGGAAAAAGACAAGACCGGTGAGGTTATTTCATGGGTTGTGATTTTCATTTTGCTCTTTGCCTTTTTTCCGCTCGGACTCCTATTTTTGTTTTTAAAACTTCGAGGTTCGATAAGCTCTTCGGGCACAAGAAATACTACTTCAAACAAAGAGGATAACCGATACCGAAATGCCGTTTCGGTAAAATATACGGATGTTACGCCACAAGCACCGAAGCCGCAGACAACAACCGAGACTCAGGCAAAACCGGAGACTCAGACACAAAACCCGCAAACACAGGAAACTCCGAGAGTCGAAGCCTCTTATGCGAAAAACGGAAAAATACGTAATCCGCTAAAGAAGAAAACCGGGAAATTCATTTCGGCAGTTATGCTTGTTATTTCCATCTCCCTCATAATCGTGGGTTTTGTTGGCATCGCAAATGTTCTTCAACAACTTTTCGGGCATATGACTACCAACTGGTTTTTGATTGCCATGAGTGCATTTTTCTTTCTTGGTGGCTTCGCAACCTTTCTCTCCAGAAATGTTGTTGCTCGCCGTTACAGCAGATTTAAGAACTATTTTGCCTTTATCGGTGAACGCGGTGTTGTACCTCTTTTCGAACTTGCACAGGTTGCAGGAGTCAGCGTCAAAGCGGCTAATCGTGATTTACATATGATGATTAACAACGGATATCTTGCAGACGGCGTCTATATCGACAACGAACTTGAATGCCTCGTGCTTTCTCCTCTTGAAGCTCAGAGGTTACGAATGGAGATTAAAGGCATGGCTGCTGATTCTTCTCCTGTTTCACCGATTGCAGACGACACAATGCAAGATTCATACAGCAATGTTTTAGCTGAGTTTTACGAAGTCAATTCTTTTATTGTCGATGAAGAGATTTCAGAAAAAGTATCGCACTTAGCCGGAGTGACGGCAAAAATTTTTAAGATTGTTGATGAAACCCCCGAGAAAAAAAGCCAGCTTAAGCGGTTTATGAGTTATTATCTTCCCACTACCATGAAACTGGTGCGCTCATATGTCACTCTCGAAAAGCAAGGTATAAGAGGAGAGAATATCGCAGGGGCAAAGAAAAATATCGGCAACATTCTCGATACGTTGAGCACAGGTTTTGAGCAGCAACTTGATATGCTCTTTAGGGCAGATGCTCTTGACATTGCTGCTGATATCAGTGTCCCTGAAAATTTGATGCAACAAGACGGTTTGATGAACAATGGCGCAGCTTTTCAGGTGACAGGTGCAGCACAGTTCAAATAACCGGACTTTAACTTCGGTACACTTGACAGTAGAGGTATTTCTTTTGGGTAAATTAATTGTTTTTGAAGGTATTGACGGCAGCGGTAAATCTACACAGTTTAAATTAATGTGCGAGCGTCTTAAAGCCGAGGGCAGAGATTTTCGCCGCATTCAATTTCCGCGTTACGATGAGCCATCGTCTGCTCTTATAAAAATGTATCTATCGGGTGACTTTGGCAAAGACCCCGACGCAATCAATGCCTATGCTGCATCGTCTTTTTATGCAGTTGACAGGTTTGCTTCATTTGTAATGGATTGGCAAAGTTACTATGAAAATGGCGGTTTGATACTCACTGACCGCTACACGACAAGTAATGCGTTACACCAAGGGTCAAAAATGCCTTGCAGTGAACGTAAAAAATTTTTCGAGTGGCTATACGACCACGAATTTGACCGTTTCGGTTTACCAAGACCTGATATGGTTCTGTTTATGAATATTGACGTTTCGCTTGCTATCGACCGTCTGCGCCTCCGAGAAACAAAAACCGGCACTGACGCTGATATTCATGAAAACAACTTAGCCTATCTGTCTGCTTGTTCCGAGAGCGGCAACGAGGCTGCTGCACAGTACGGTTGGTTTGTTGTCGAGTGCGCAATAAACGGGCACGGCCGCAGCGAGGACACTATTCACAGCGAAATCTATGACAGGCTGAGCACGTACCTGTAGCAAATAGAGAAGGAGATTTGTTATGCCCGGTGAACATGATAGGATAAATAGCTTGGAAGACGCACTTAAGGCTGTTGATGAAAGTGGTCTTACTCCTCCACCTATTGAGGAAAGGACTATTTCGCGGCGCAACAAGTCTCGCAGTGTTGGTACAAACTCAGGCTCCGCTGCCAGAGTTGCCGGAGCAAAAAAGCCCAAGTTCACCTCAGGTCTTTTTGCGAAATCCAAAGTACGCAGAGATGCCCCGGAAGATGAACCTGTAGATGCACCTATCAGAATAAATGACGATGAAGATTTAGATATCGGTCCTACCGACTTTAAGTTAAAGTTTGATTTTGAAAGTGCTTATCGTGATGTTCCCGAAAATAAACCTCTACGCCCACGCAGGGAGCGGAGGACAGGTTTAGTCGGTGGGCTTTTGCTTGCTACTTTCGTTATTTGTGTGAGTCTTATTCTTGCTTCGGTTGCGTGGGTCTTCACTATGGATGTTCTCGGCTTTGGTTCGGTTGATGAGGCTGTCAGTGTGACTATCCCGGCTGATTTTTCGATTGAAAATGTTGCGGAGATTCTTTATGAGGCCGGTGTTATTCGTCACAGAAATATATTTCTTCTCTATGCCGAGTTTTCAGATGCGAAAGGTAAAATCGTTCCCGGTTCATTTGTGCTTAATAGAAACTTTGACTATCGGGCTATTGTGCAAGGAATGACCCGGAGAGCAGGTGTCAGAGTTGAAACCACCGTCACAATCCCCGAAGGTTTCACGCTTGCACAAATTTTTGAGTTGCTCGAAAGAGAAGAAGTTACCCCCGCAGCGGATCTTTGGGAAGCTGCGACTAACCATGATTTCGATTTTCATTTCTTAGATAGGGAAACGCTTGGAGACAGGCATAGACTCGAAGGTTTCTTGTTTCCCGAGACTTATAATTTCTTCAAGGGTTCCACCCCTGTTCAGGCAATTTCACGTATGCTTCGTGAGTTTAACAGGCGTTTTCCCGAGGAATATGTTGAGCGTGCTTATGAGCTTGGCTTTACTATCCACGAAATTATTACCATCGCCGCAATGATTGAGCGTGAAGCAGGTGATGATGCCGAACGTCCGCGCATTGCCGCTGTTATCTATAATCGTCTTGCGAACCCAAACTTCCCGTTTCTCCAAATAGATGCCACCATTTTCTACGCAATTGCCGGTACAGGCATCCCGTTTTCCACCAGAGTTGACTCACCGTTTAACACCTACACACACGAAGGTTTGCCGCCCGGACCCATCGCAAATCCCGGTTTGGCATCTATACGTGCCGCACTGTTTCCCGCTTCAACAAACGAATACTTCTACGCACTCAACAATTACGGCACACATAATTTCTTCACTAATTACAATGCCCACCGTAATTTTGTAAATAGTCCTGAGTTTGGCGGATAGTTGTTTCGATAAAATAATTCTTGATATTTTTCCTGAGTTGAGCTACAATACTTTGTGCTGTGGTTTTTACTACCGCGTCAATACGGAGGGTTAGCGAAGTGGTCATAACGCGGCGGTCTTGAAAACCGTTTGGGTGCAAGCCCACAAGAGTTCGAATCTCTTACCCTCCGCCACAATCTGCCTGAAAACCGTTGCATTGCAAGGGTTTTCTGTGTTTTTGTCTGGCGTTTTATCGGTGCAAATAATATTCGCATTACATTTTATTTTGCGTTTTTTATTTTTTTACAAAAAAACACTTGACAAATAGAAAAAGTTGTATTATTGTGTTATTGTACTAATTAGTTAATACAATAACACAGGAGGTAGATATATGACTTGGCAATTTACGCCTGACAGACCGATATATTTGCAATTGCAGGAGCAAATCAAGCTCATGATTGTATCGGGCAGGCATCCGCCCGGCGGCAAAATGCCGGCCGTGCGTGACCTCGCGGAAGATGCGGCGGTCAACCCAAACACAGTGCAAAGGGCACTCACGGAGCTGGAGCGCGAAGGGCTGCTTCACAGCCAAAGAACCAGCGGAAGATATGTAACGGAGGACAAAACAGTGATTGAAAAAACAAAAAGTGAACTTGCCTCAGAAATCGTTGAGGCTTTCCTCAAAAAAATGGAGGCAATCGGCTACAACACTAAAGAAACCGCTAAACTAATTGCGGGAGAAGCGGAGGTGAGCAGTAATGGCAATACTTAATTGCTCAAAACTCAGTAAATACTATGGCAACAAAGCTGCGCTAAACGGCATTGACCTCTCAATCGAGCCGGGCAGAATAGTCGGGTTGCTCGGGCCAAATGCCAGCGGAAAAACCACGCTGATAAAAATATGCGCAGGACTGCTTACGCCATCATTTGGCGAAGCTTATATCGGCGGCATGAGCCCGGGTATCGAAACAAAAGCAGTGGTATCCTATCTGCCCGAGAACTCTTATCTCAATAATTGGATGAAAGTTTCGCATATGCTGGCGCTTTTCGAGGATTTTTACAGCGATTTTAACCTCGCAAAGGCTCAGGAAATGCTCAAAAATTTGGGGATAGATGAAAATCAGTCGCTAAAGTCTCTCTCCAAAGGCACAAAAGAAAAAGTTCAGCTCATACTGGTTATGGCGCGCGAAGCCAAGCTGTATCTGCTCGACGAGCCTATTGGCGGCGTTGACCCGGCAGCAAGAGACTACATACTCAACACAATAATCAAAAACTATAATCCGGAAGCTTCGGTTATCATTTCAACACATTTGATATATGACATTGAGCAGGTCCTCGACGATGTTGTTTTTATCAAAAACGGTGAAATAGCCCTCAGCACTCCGGTGGACGACCTGCGAGAGAATCACGGAATGTCGGTCGATGCGTATTTCAGGGAGGTATTCAGATGTTAAGCAAACTTATGAAGTATGAATTCATGGCGATGGGACGAATCTTTCTGCCGATGTTTGGCGCACTGCTCATCGTTTCAGGAATTACCGGAATTTTCGGACTGTTAGACCTTACCGTACCCACAGGCATAAGCATTGCAGTTTCAATTATTCTGATGATTGGAATCTTTGTATTAGTGTTTGTCCTCACCATACAGCGTTTTTGGAACAACCTGCTTGCAAGCGAAGGCTACTTGACGATGACCCTCCCGGTCAGTACAGACCGCCTGATTATCAGCAAACTACTTGTAGCTTCTGTGTGGAACATAGTCAGCATAATTGTTGTGGTTGGTGCAATATTAATCATGGTTGGCGACGGACTTCCACCGCTTTCGGTTGTTATGCAAGGCTTTGACGGGTCATATTTTCCAATACACGAGACAGTGTTCATAATAGTGCAACTTGTTATCTTATTGATACTAGGTTTGTTCTCAGGTATCCTGTTGCTATACGCCTGCATGTCTTTGGGTATGCTCGTAAACAAATACCGGCCGCTGGTTTCATTCGGAGCCTACATTGTGATTACGACTGTTTTGCAAATAATTATTGCCATTACGGTTTCTGTAGGCATTGCCACCGGTGCTTTTGAGAGCTTTATGAACTATACAACGGGCTTCTCGGAATTTGTCTCTTTGCAGATTTTTATGTGGATATCAATTGGGTGCGTTTTACTGCTTTGTGCGGCATACTATGCAATCGCACGCCACATGCTAAGTAAACGCCTGAATCTACAGTAGAGGGTCACGGTGCTTTTCAATAAATAAAAAAGGCTGTTGCAACTTTCGTTTTGCAACAGCCTTTTACTTTGTTTAACCTAAACTGTCCAGCTTCTTGACTGGTCGTCGCCTGTGGCACCGTGCCCTTGCGACATACTTCCAAGTTGCTGCATTAAATCTTCCAGCCATGATGGCTGTGACATATCAAATGGTGTGCTGGTTTCCACCCCAAGCAGTGTTCTGATTGACGCGGACATGGAGGTGTTTCCGTTTTCATCGAGCATCATGTTTATAATGAGGGATTGACCCGGGTTTTCTTCCTGCCATCTTTCAAGCTCGGGAACAGCACTCTCGAACTCTCTTATCATTGACGTGACTCTTTCCATTTCCGCAGGGTCATTTGCCATGCGCTCAAGAATATCTCTGTCAATTTGAATGTTTCGAAACCCTTCACCCCAGTCAGCTGTTGATGTCGAAATGTTCCATCCCGGCATCATTTCTCTAAGAGATGCCAGTACATCGTCTGCTGTTCTTCTTTCATTGTTTTGAGTTTGTGATGTTTTGTTTGTGTGTGTTGCTTTGAAAGCATTTGCATTTGCGGTTACTCCGGCCAATCCTGATACGTTACTCATGTTACAAACCCTCCTTGATTTGTTTCGCCTTTTTCTTTTTGGAGACAAGCTCACCTAATCATTATTATCGGACATTTTCGGTAAAACTTTAGTTTTCCCTTGCTTGACGAACCTCTGTACTATATACTAATTGAAACAAATTTCAAAGGAGAAAACAATGATTAAAATTGAAAATTTTTATGTATTAAATATGGATAATGCCGTTCGTGGTGCAAGAAACCCCATGGAAAGCCACGCTATGAGCGACAGTCATGTTGACCCAAACGGTAAATTCGTTTTTGGGCCCAATGATTTGACTCTCGCAACCAAGCTGTGCCGGGCAGGTAGTGACCACAGGAAGTTTATTCGCCAGATTTTTGTATCAGCGGACATCACTGCTCCTCTTTATTGGTGGAAAGAGTTTGACACTTACAAAGTCGGAACTGTCGCTAATTCTACAAGCACAATGCACAAAATCCATGCAAGCCCCATCACCGCCGATGATTTTAGCATGGATCATATGATTGATACGGCAAAGACGCACATGGATTCGATGATTTCCTATATTGAGCAACTTAGAAAAGAGTTTGTTGAAACCAAAAACAAGGATATTTGGTACAGCATAATACAGCTTCTGCCGTCGTCGTACAATCAAATGCGAACCTGTACGGTCAACTACGAAGTGCTCACAAATATGTACTTTAACAGAAAAGACCATAAGCTGGAGGAGTGGCGCGAATTCGCCGATTGGATTAAATCGCTGCCGTATGCAAAAGAGCTGATTGGTTGTTAGGACGGTTAATCAAGCACGTATTCTTTTGGAGTTCCAAATCTTACTGTTACAAGCGGATCTACAACTTGGCAAATCTCTAATTCGCCAATGGCACTGAGCAACATTCCCGCTGTGTTGTTATCAAGGTTCATTTTTTCAGCTACCATATCGCGCATGTTGGTTACTGCTCTTTTTGTCGCATTTTCCAGTGTGTCTGCTGAAACGACAGAGTACACAAAACCATCAGCTTCAAGTAGTGGGTCTGTGATTGCAAAATTCTTTAGCAGTTCAACTTCGACCTCAACGGTTGCA
>Ga0209755_10000740_pt1 | contig 57341 bp, 52 predicted proteins | sample TergutCo191P1_FD_187301 | JGI IMG/M metagenome (GOLD analysis project Ga0209755, IMG submission 187301) | Cornitermes sp. P1 segment gut microbial communities from Petit-Saut dam, French Guiana - Co191P1 (SPAdes) (version 2) | ecosystem: Host-associated > Arthropoda: Insects > Digestive system...
ATCTTCTTGAAAGGTTTTCAATGGCAACCTCAAACCCATCGGGGGAATTAAAGCCCACACGGAAAAAATCTACCATAAAGCCAAACCGCTGTGTGGATTCAGGGTGCATCATGTGAATAAAATCGCCGTTCGCATCCTTCTCTTTGACGATTTCTCGGCCTGTCAATTCCTTGAATTTAGCCGCCATTGTTTGAAATCTATCCTGCGGATATACGGCATTTGTGTTTGTGGTTACATTGTTGACCATTGATTTCGCTCCCTTTTTCCCAAAATAAAATGCGCCCTATAAACTAACTCCATTGGGAGTGTTTTACGACGCATCCATGCGAATGAATCTTCCTTGTTTGAATATATATCGGTAAGAAATTATCAAAAGCTTATTCGGCTATAATTTTTTGGACAATTCTGTATCAAAATGCTCAAATTTCAATAATCGTGCCAGTTCGCATCCTGTCGTTGTGCAACCCGAACCCGAAGCACCGAATACGATTACTCCATGCAATTTATCCATTTTGCCGTCCTCCGTTTAAGATATAGCATCAAACATTTTAAATTTTTCGCACGTACTACGCTTGCTGTGGTACAGTGCGCCCTCGGTTTTGGTGCTTCAGCCAGTAAATTGATTTTATCATAGTTATTTACCCCCCTCACAAATTACATCGTATAAGTTGCTAACCGCCTATATACATGATATGGTGGTACCCGAAATAATTTCGTGTACTGTGAGGCTACCATGATTACACTGCCGGCGTTTTTTAGTAATGGAATGGTAATCGGGAAAAAGGCGCGGATTTGGGGCAAGGCCGCGCCGGGGCAGGAGGTGGGTGTGTCCTTTTTGGGCAATGCCTGCACCGTGGTTGCCGATGGGGTAGGGCGGTTTGAAGCGGTGCTCACCTCGGTTGCGTATGGCGGGCCCCATACCCTCACCGTGGGGGAGCGGGTGATTACGGAGGTATATGTGGGGCGGCTTTGGCTCTGTGGCGGCCAGTCCAATATGGAAACGCCCCTGGGCCGCGTCCGGCCGTTGCTGGGCGACTTTATAAAGGAAGATGTGCGCATCCGCGCTTTTCAGGTGGGGAAGGAATTGAATTTTGACGGCAGTGCGGAGGACGTGGACGGACAATGGCATACGGCAACGGGTGATTTTTTGGATGACCTGTACGCGGTGCCTTATTTTTTTGCGCGGGCGTTGCGGGAGGCGTTGGGGGACGATGTGCCCGTGGGCTTGCTCAATGTTGCCGCCGGGGGCACCGCCGTGGAGAGCTGGCTCCCCGAGGGAATTATAGCCGAATACCCGGATTTGTATGAAAAATTGGAGGCCGTGCGTGCGCCGGGGTATCTGCCCCGTGTGCAAAAAGAAGGGGAAGCCGCGTCCCATGCCTGGCATGAAGCCTTGAACAGCCGGGACTTGGGCTTGCGTGAGGAATGGCACAAGCTTCCCCCCGAGGATTCTGACGCGGGCAACCACCCACTGCTGGCGGGCACGGGCTTTACTTATGGCGCGGTGTGGTTTTGGAAGCGGATAACGCTTCACGCATTGCCGGAGGGGGTTGTCAGGCTGGACTTGGGGCGGGCGGCGGACAGCGTTTGCGTGTATGTCAACGGTAGGCGGGTCACGTCTGTGGATTATCAATACCCGCCCTGCGGGTGCGAATTGCCCGGGGGGTTGCTACAGGAGGGGGAAAATCTCATCGCCATACGCCTGGTGGGTAGCGGGCAGAAGCCCCATTTCGTGGCGGACAAGACCTACGCCCTGACGGGCCCCCCGGGGTCGGGCTTCCATGTTGATTTATCCGCCGGCTGGCACTGCCGCGTGGGCGCGGAAATGCCCTATCTCGCGCCCATACCCTGGTTTTATTCCCACCCCTGCGGCGTGTATAATCACATGCTTGCCCCGGTGCTGGGCATTGCGGTGGAGGGGGCCATTTGGTATCAGGGGGAGTCCAATGTGGGCAACCCCCCGGTGTATGCTGGTCTGTTCGCCCGGTTTGTGAACATGCTCCGCAAGCATTGCGGGGCGGATTTGCCCGTGATTTTCACCCAGCTGGCCAATTACCTCGACCCCAACTGTTCAAACGAAGCGAGCGAGGTATGGGCTCAATTGCGGGAGCAACAGCGGCAGTGCCTGAAAATTCCCCATACCGCCATGGCCGTAGCCATCGACTGCGGCGAGCAAAACGACATTCATCCCCTGGATAAAAAAACCGTGGGCACCCGGCTGGCCCTCCACGCGCTGAAGCGGGTATATGGCCGGGAGTGCGTCACCGACGGCCCCACCGCCACCCGCGCCCAGCAACACGGCGACATCGTGACGGTGTATTTCGACCACGCGCTGGGCCTTTGGGCCAAGGGCGGCCGGCCCATGGTGGATATTGTTACCCCTGACGGCAAGGTGCATCATGTATACGCCGCCGTTGAAGGGGAAGTGCTACACGCACGCGTCGGCGCGCTGACTGCCGCTAAAATCCGCTTCGGCTGGTTGGATTGCCCGCCAGTGGTATTGTACAATGCGTATAACTTACCCGCCTCCCCCTTTGAAATCACGCTGTAAAAATTTGCAAAGGAAGTATACATCATGAAATTACACCCCAGCATCATGTGCGCCGACTACGGCAACCTGGAAAATGAAATCAAGCTCCTCACCGGGGCCGGCATCGACTATTTTCATGTGGATGTAATGGACGGCAGTTTCGTGCCCAATTTCGCCTGTGGAACGGAGGTCTTCAAATGCCTGAAGCATTTCAGCCACATCCCCGTGGATGCCCACCTGATGATTCACAGCCCCGCCCAGCATATTGATTTTTTCCACCGGCTGGGCGCGGATATGATTACCATTCACGCCGAGGCCGACCCCCACGCCGCCCGCACTTTGGCCAGAATCAAGGACATGGGCCTGATACCGGGGCTGGCCATCAATCCCGGCACCTCCATTGAAACCGTGAAGGAATTGCTTCCCCTGTGCGGCCATGTCCTGGCCATGACGGTGAACCCCGGCTTCGCGGGGCAGGCGTTTTTGCCCTTCACCGTGGGGAAAATCAAGGACTTGTGCGCCTTGGCCGTTTACCACGGCTTCACCCTGTGCCTGGACGGTGCCATGACCCCGGATAAAATCCGCGAGATGCACGCGCTCGGCGTGGAAGCCTTCGTGCTGGGCACCAAGGCCATGTTCTACAAGGACGTCAGCCGCAGGAACTATGCCGCCACGGTGCGGGAATTGAGGAATATACAATGAAGCTGGCCATCGGAAGCGACCACGCCGCCCCGGAAATGAAGCAAGCACTTATCAGCCACCTGGAAGGGCGGGGCGTGGCCGTGGTGGACACGGGAGCGTTCCCGGAGGACGAGGGGCGTTTCGAATATCCGGTTATCGGGTGCCGGGTGGGCAAGCTGGTGGCCGGGGGGGAAGTGGACGGCGGCGTGCTGGTGTGCGGTACGGGGGTGGGCATGTCCCTCGCGGCCAACAAGGTGCGGGGGGTGCGGGCCTGTGTGTGCAGTGAGCCCTTCACGGCACGGCTTTCCAAGGAGCACAATAATGCGAATATCATCGCCGTGGGGGCGCGGGTGGTGGGCATTGAAATGGCAAAATCCATCGTGGACGCGTGGCTGGACGCCCAATTCATGGGCGGGCGGCATGACCGCCGGGTGGATATGATAATGGAAATTGATTCAACGGGAGGGTTGCAGGATGAATCCTGAATTAGTGAAAAGGCTGGACTTGTTTGTCGGCAATGTGAAAGGCATTAAAAAGAGTTTCCCCTGGCAGGAGCCCATGGCCAAGCGGCTGGCGGCACTGGTGTACGCCTTGGACGCACGGGAGCTGGATGCGGCCGCGCTGGCGAAATGCCACCGCATGATAAAGGAGCAGACCGGGATATTTTCCACTTTTCGCGGGAACCTTTCGGTGTATCTGGCCGCCATGCTGGCTTTATCCGACGACCCCCAGGAGCGGTTGGGCGACACCCTCTCGGTGTACCACATGCTCAAGGGGGAGAAATTCCGCACGTCGGATTATCTCATCGCCGCCGCCTATGAAATCGCCTCCCAGGCCAAGCGGGAGGACTTCGCCCAAGTGGTGCGGCGCACCCGGGCCTTCTTCGAGGGGATGCGCGCCAACAACCGCTGGCTGGTGTGCGCGGATGATTATATTTATTCGGCCATGCTGGCCTTGTCCGGGCTGGATGTGGACGAAGGATGCGAAATGATTAGCAAGATTTACGCCTATTTGAAGTCGAATTTTCCCTTCACATTGAGCCGGAATTGCCAGATGCATCTGGCGCAAATTATGGTGCTGGGGGAGAAGACCCAGCAGTGCGTGGACAATTTGATTCACCTGAACCGGGTATTGCGTAGCCACAAAATCCGGCTGGACCGCTCCATGGTACTGCCCTCCTTGGGGATTTTATCTATGCTAAATGCCAACCCCGACACCCTGGCCGGGGATATTATTGCCGCGGTGGATTTCCTGCGTGCCCAGAAGGGCTTTGGCCGGTTATCCATTTCCCAGGCAGAGATTACAATGCAGGCGGTTTCTTTGATTTCCAACAGCGAGCTGTCAAAAACCGCCCTTTCCACGGCGGTGACGAATATTATTATCGCCCAGCAGACGGCGATGATGGTGGCGATTATTACCGCCTCCACAGCGGCCACATCGGCGGCGGCTGTATGAGCTTTTGAACCATAGAGGGGGGCTTTCGAATGCTGTTAAAAATACTTGCGGTTTTGGTTGTGCTGGTGGCGGTTTTCGCCTTTGGGGACACGGCTTACGCCGGGCGGCCCACCGTTGCCAGACCCTATCCCGACCCGCCCGTATCCATGCTGCCCGACCGCATGGTGCATGAAAATCTGAATTTCCCTGTGGTGCGGCCGGCTGTTTTCCGGGGCAATTTGTTTGAGGAGCAGACGGACCGCTCCTGGCTGATTATCCCGGGGGATTTCTTGGTGACAACGGGGGAAGGGCTGGGGGCCGCCACCATAACCTTGCCCAGCTATGTATTTTGGACCGGTAACGAAGCCTATGGGGATTTGGGCGGGCTGACCCCCGTGGTGTTTGCCCAAGAGGATTGGGACACCGTGCGGGCCACGGGCAATCTGGCGCGTCTGCAAGCCATAAGCGCGCCCTTCACCGCCTATCCCGGCCCGGGGAACGAAATCCGCATCACCTTCTACGAACATCATCTGACACCCACCATACCCGACCCGTTACCCCCCAACCACAATTTTAACAATCCCTATTTTATCATCCTCCCCCTGCGGGCCGATTTTACCGACGCGCCTGTGGGGCTTCTCCAGGCCAACATCCAGGTGGAAAGAAGACCCGAAATTTCCCACAATACCACCATCCCCGTGGGCGTTGCCGCCGTGCGGAACCTGGGGCCCTTTACCGTGGGTGCCCTGCCCGCCGCCGCCACCCGGGGGCCCGCCCCGCTGAATACCTGGAGCATCAGCGAAGGGGGCAGGAACGATAATTTTTTCGCCACCACCACGTATACGGACCCCATGCGGGGCTTTTACATCACCTTGGGGCCGGGGGTGGGGCAGTTTATTTTCTTTGAAGGGTTTTCTATCCATTTTCCCAACCGGGGAGAGGACGCCCGCTTGCCCGTCCTTGCCAACCACGAGCAGGGCTTCCTGTGGGCGTTCAACGCCTCGCGGAGCCCCTATCACACCAGCGTTGTTAGCTTTGCCCAGCTTTTGTCCATGCCTTCCTCCGCGCCGGAGCGGGAACGGTTCCATAGCTTTTTCGTAGACGGCGCGGAACCCATTATAAGCCCCGTCACCGGCGAAATCCTTAACCTGCTCCGCTCCCGCCGCCGGGACGAAAACCTGAACTACGCCTTCCTTAGCCACGGTGGCTCCAGGCTGAATGTAGTCCTTGCCGGGGACGGCCTCGGCACGCCTGTAGACAACCGCCCCGGCTCCCTTCAAATAGAAAACGCCACGATTCATACCGCCTCCTTTTTGGGCCCCGCCTCCGCCGTCACCGTGACGGCCACGGCGAATAACCGGGGCAACATGCCCAACATCCCCTCCGCCACGCAAAACGTGTTCCGCTTTTCCCCCGGCGGCCTAAGTGTCACCGCCACCGCGCCCACCACCGTAGCCGCGGGGCTGACCATGACGCCGGGCTTTACCAGCGAGCGGATTTTCGCCATAGAGCACCTGCCCGGCGTCACAGCCAGGCTCAATATCGTGGAAACCACCCCCAATTCCGGCTTCGGCCCCGGAAGCGCGACGACGATATCCCTCACCGACGCCGAGGGCCGCGCCTTGGAGGGGGTTGCCATCGCGGGGGTACAGCTGGGCGGCAACCTGATAACGGGTGGGCCCACCCCTTTGCCCACGGCGGGGCTTGTGGGGCTCAACAGGCATTTGCATAACGCGGAGGGCAGCGCGGGTGGCGGCAACGCCCGGTGGCTGAGCACCGGCACCAATGCCGTCATCGCCAGCGGGGCGGCTCCTTTGCTGAGTGCCGATTCCCTTACCTTTGGACGGTTGCCCCATTCCACGCGGGAGCAGGGCCTTGCGCTGGCCTTCCGGCTAAGCACCGCCCCCAATTTCTCGGGGCCGGTGTACGCCACCGTCCGCATAGGGGAAAATGTCATCCAAACCGTACGCATTGCCAACGTGGTTCCCCCGGTGGAAATCGTCTTTACCTACAGGACGGTTCCCGCCACCCCGCTGGGCCTTACCCCCATCGGGGACATTACCCTCCGGGAGCGCGTGGCCGGGGCGTTGCGCCCGGGGCAGTTAATCCTAGCCTTGGAGCGACCCAGGCTAAGTGGGTTCATGGGCTTTTCAACCCCCACTTCCGCGAATATACGTACCACCAACGGCCTGGCCGCGTCCCTTTCCACCGACGCCCAGGGGCAGTCCCTTATCGTGAACATCACGGCGCAGTCTCTGGGTCAGCCGGGGGAAATTATCATCTCTGACATGAACCTGGTTCGCTTCCTTCCCATCGAGACGGCGGTATACATCTCCATGGGCGGCCCGGCCATCCAGGACAATGCCCCCGACGCCCACAATGCCCGCTACGCCCAAAGGCCGCTGGATGCGCGCCTCCTGACCATAGGCTCGCCCACACCGGCCGCCATAGCCGCGCCCGCGCCTGTGCCCGCGCCGGCCCCGCCGGAAAACGGCGAAGGTGCCCCGGAAGCCCCGCCCACACCCGGGCCAACGCCTCCGCCCGCCCCCGCAACGAACCAGCCCATGCCCACGGTTCGCTTGGTTACGGGCTCGCCCATTGTCCGGGTGGGGGACACCCGCCACGTGTTGCTGGTCAACATGCGGGGAGAGCTGACCCCCGTGCGCAGTGAGCAGGGCCGCATATTCATTCCCGTGCGGGGCATCGTCCCCATATTCGGGGGCAGTTATGAATTTGTGTGGGAGGACGGGCTTCGGGTTGACATCAACCTGAACCGGACAAACGTCCGCTTTATGGACGGCTCCACCATTTTCTATGTAAACGGGCGCGCCGAGCCCCCCATGTCCGCCGCCCCCGCTGTATTCGAAGGCTCCTTGTACGTCCCGGCCCGGTATTTCGTCGAGGTCTTCGACATGCCCATGGCCTGGGAACGAATAGACGGGGAAATGGTGCTGTATTTAAACGCTGGGGGATAATTTCATCCGTTTCAAGCGAAGCACATTGGCGAGCAAGGACAGGGAGCTTAGGCACATGGCCACCGCCGCAATCATGGGGTTGAGTAGCGGCCCGCCGAAGAGGTATAAAATACCCATGGCCACGGGTATGCCCATCACATTGTAGGCAAAGGCCCAGAAGAGGTTCTGCTTGATGTTGCGCAGGGTTTTTTTGCTTAGGTGAATGGCTGACGCCACCCCCGTCAGGTCGCCGCTCATGAGGACGATTTCCGCAGATTCGATGGCGATGTCCGTACCTGAGCCGATGGCGATGCCTACGTCGGCCTGGGTGAGGGCCACCGCGTCGTTGATGCCGTCGCCCACCATGGCGACTTGTCGCGGAGGATGGGGCCGGGGGAGCGCGTTGCTACGACTCGCTATGCACGCCCCATCCTCCGCTGGTGGCGCGGAAAACCACCGCGCCAATGCGCTTCGGGGGCTTAGCAATCGCTCGCTGTAGCAACGCGCTCCCCCAGCCCCATCCTCCCGCTGGGGGGCATTTTGTTGTAGCCGCTGTATCGCCTCGGCTTTTTCGTGGGGGAGGACTTCGGCCAGTACCTGTTCGATGCCCGCTTGTTTTGCCACGGCTTCGGCGGTGGCGCGGTTGTCGCCGGTGAGCATGATTACCTCCAGCCCCATGGCTTTCATGCGTTTAACGGCGGCTACGCTGGTGGGCTTGAGGGTGTCGGCCACGGCGATGATGCCCGCCAGCGCGCCGTCGAGGGCTACATACATGGGGGTTTTCCCCTCTCCTGCCAGCCGTGCCGCGTCTTCGAAGGCCGCCGCCGCGTCAATCCGGTGCCCCGCCATCAGGGCCCTGTTCCCCACCAAAATGGCATGGCCCGCTATGCTCGCGCTCAGCCCCTGCCCCGGCACGGCCTCGAAGGTGCCGGTGGGGGAAAGGGTGAGCCCCTGCGCCTTAGCGTACCGCACAATGGCCTCCCCCAGGGGATGCTCGGAGTGCACCTCGGCCAAAGCGGCCAGGCGCAAAATTTCCTCTGGGGGAACGTTCCCGTAATGCAAAATATCCGTTACCGTGGGCTTCCCTTCGGTGAGGGTTCCGGTTTTGTCCAGCACGATGGCGGTGAGTTTGTGGGCACTCTCCAGGGCGACGCCGCTCTTGATGAGTATGCCGTTCTCCGCGCCCTTGCCCGTGCCCACCATAATGGCCGTGGGCGTGGCCAGCCCCAAGGCGCAAGGGCAGGCAATCACCAGCACCGATATGAAAATCCGCAGGGAAAAGGCAATGCCCGCCCCGGAAAGCAACCAAACCAGCCCCGTCACCACGGCAATGATTATCACCGCGTGGACAAAATAGCCCGACACGATATCCGCCAGCCGCGCAATGGGGGCCTTGCTGGCCTGGGCGTTTTCCACCAGCTGGATAATCTGGGCCAGGACCGTATCCTTGCCCACCTTCGTGGCCTCATATTGAATCGCGCCGTTTTTGTTTATGCTGGCACCGATTACGGCGTCCCCCGGTTTTTTGCTTACGGGCATACTCTCCCCGGTCAGCATGGATTCGTCCACGGCGGTATGGCCGGAGATGACCCGCCCGTCCACGGGGATTTTCTCGCCGGGGCGCACCTGCACGATGTCCCCCACCCGCACTTCTTCGATGGGGATTTCGAGCTCCGCGCCGTTTCGTATTATTTTCGCGGTTTTGGGGGTCAGGCCGATGAGCTTTTCGATGGCCTCCGACGTGCGGCCCTTGGCCTTGGCCTCCAGGAACTTGCCCAGCACAATCAAGGTGAGAATCACCGCCGCCACCTCGTAGTAGGGCATATAATGGGCCCCGGCGAAGACGTTCATCCCCGTCAGATACAGGCTGTACAGCACCGCCACCGCCGTACCCTTGGCGATGAGGGAATCCATGTTGGGATGCCCGCCGAACAAATTCCGAAAGCCGTCCCGGAACACCCGCCAGTTAATGGCCAGCACCGGAAGGGTCAACAGCATCTGGGTGAGGGTATTGAAGGCCGGGAAATGCATGGGGTCTATGGCCGGGGGCAGGGGCCGCCCGAAGCTCTCGGCGAACATGGGCACCATGGCGAAAATCGCCAGGGGCAACGTAAAAAAGGCCGACTGGAGGAACCGCCGCTTGAACGCCGCGATTTCCATGGCCTTGTTTTCCTTTTTCGCTTCCGGGGGGGCGGCGTAGTGTAGCGCGAACCCCCGCTTTGCCACCGCCCCTTCGATTTGCCCGTAGGAAATTACGCTTTCATCGAAGACGATGCTGGCCTTCTCCGCGGCGTAGTTCACCTGGCATTTCTCCACCCCCGCCAAGCCATTTACTGTTTTTTCGATGTTGGCGGCACAGGCGGCACAGTGCATTTTGCTTACGTCCACCGTCAGGGTGGTCATGGTGCTGTGCCCCGAAGTTTTTCCTTATTCACAAAAAACCCGAACAGCGCGCCGCATATCCCCCCCACGATATGGCTCATATAGGCAATGTTATTATCCACATCCGCGTTGATGGCGGATACGACTTCCCGCCCGATGTAGATGCCCAGCACCAGAATCAAGGTCAGCGGCACCCGCCCCCGCTGAAAATTGGTGAAGGAGCCCAGCAAAATCAGCATAAACACAATGCCGCTGGCCCCCAGCTTCGCGCCGTCGCTCACCAGCATGTGCAACACCCCGGTGACGAAGGCCGTCACCACCATCATGAGTATCAGCCATTTGCCGCCGTAGCGTTCCTCCAGCAGGGGCCCGATGAGCAGGATAATCATGAAATTGGCCATAAAATGCCCGTAGTTGGCATGGCCCAGCACATGGGAAAAAAACCGCCAATAGGTCAGCGGGTCGGTTAGCGGTGCGCGATACACGGAGAAAAGCCGTTGGTATGTAATCGGTTCGATGGCCATGGAAAGTAGCAACACCAGCCCCGACAACAACGCAAAGGTCAAAATCACCGGCGCGTTGTATTGCACACGTTTGAAAGGATTCATGGAAAGTTCCCCCTCTAAAGTTGGCTCCTATGAGCCGTAGTCCTGCAAAATCCGGCCCAGGGCCTCCTCGGTGTATACGGGGATGCCCCGTTGCAATTTCTCCCGGTCTGCCGTGGGCAAAGAATGATAGGGCGTGGTGGTGATTTCCAGCAAGCCGCCCCCCGCGCCCTCGGCATAGAAAACCGCGATATACCCGTCCACCACCGTCACCACATAGCGGTGGGCAGGCAACAAGGCTTCCGATTCCGCCAGATAGGAGACCACTTCGTTTATTTTGCCGGAAACCGCCGGCACGGCGGCCTGTACCGGGGTGTCGGTATAAATCCGGGCGTTCACCGTTGCCCCGCCGAAAAGCAGGTACCCGAAGCCCACGCCCAGCACCACCGATAGGATACATGACCCGATTATTACCGCAAAGAATTTTTTTTCCATTTGGCTACCACCTAGACCTAGACTCATGATTAGCAGAATGCTTTACATGAAGTCTTGCCAACTATATGGAAAATTATTCTTTTCCCGCCGCCCGGGCGTCGCCCCAAACCCGTTCCAGGTTATAGAAGGGCCGGCTCTCCTTGTCAAACAAATGCACAATTACCGAGCCGAAATCCAACAGCACCCAATTGCCCGTATTCACGCCCTCGGCGTGGCTCATCTGCAAGCCGTGGGCACTCAGGGTTTCCTCTGCTGTGTCCGCCAAGGCCGCCATCTGGGGCTGGCTCGTCCCCGTGACTATCACGAAATAATCCGCAATCGTAGTCAAACCGCGCAAATCCATCACCACAATATCCTGCCCAAATTTTCCGTCCAGTGCCTTGCGCAATGCCTCTACGGCCACGCCTTCCTTCGTTTCGTTCATGTAGGATAAACCCTCCCGCTTTCGTATTATTTTTTCAGTGCGGCCAACGCGTCATGACTGTCGGGATGCACCGGATTCCCCGCTTGCGTTTCTTCTTTTATCGTATATTTTATCCCCACACGCAGGGCTTTGTTCATGTCGGTATAGGCCAAGGCGCGCATCTGCGCCAGGGGGGGATAGTCCTCCCGGTAGGGCTCGATATAATCCGCAAGTATAATCACCTTGTCCAGCACCGTCATCCCGCCATGGCCCGTGGAATGGTAGCGGATGGCCTGTAAAATTTCCGTATCCGTCACGCCATAATCCCGCCGCGCCGATTCCGCGCCGATGGGCCCGTGGGTTAAATCTATCATCGAGGCGGCCATTGCGTCCAGCGCAATCCCCCATTTTTCGCACAGGGCCCGCTTCTTGTCCGTGGAATATTCCTTGGCGCAGTCGTGCAATAACGCCGCCCACCGTGCCTTCTCCACATCCGCGCCATAGTGCCGCGCCAGCTTGTCCGCTTCCTTCAAGACCCCCAGCGTATGCACAAACCGCTTGGGCGAAAGCCGCTGTTGCAAAGCGGTTTTCACCTCGTCAAAGGAAGCCGGCCCGCCATATAAATTACGCGCCCTTGCGTATTCCTCCACAGCGCGCGGAATCAAATCCCGCACCCGCTCCCCCTTGGAGAACCGCCGGCGCACCTCGGTGCTGGATACCTCTATTTTGGGCATATCCAAGAAAAAAATCCTCTCGCCAAACCTGTCATTCAACGCGTTAATCCGCGCTATGGTATGCTTCCTGCCATATCCCGGCCGTGGCACGGCAATGAAATGGCACAGCCGTAGCAGTTCCTCCGCGTCCTTCCACGCCAGTATCTGCTCCAGCGAATCCGCCCCCATCACAAAATAAAGCTCCGCCCCCGCCGGGCAAAGTCCCTGCAAGTGCCGTACCGTGTCAATGGTATACGATTCCCCCGGTCTGTCAATCTCTATGCGCGACACATCAAAAAAAGGATGGTCGCAGGTGGCGAGTAGCGTCATCCGGTAACGATGCTCGGCACTGCGCGCATCCGCGCCCTCCTTATGGGATGGCTGGCCGCAGGGCACATACAGCACCCGTTGCGGGGAAAATCGCCGCCGCACCGCCTCCCCAATAGCCAAATGCCCCCGGTGAATGGGGTCAAAGGTGCCGCCCACCACAGCGAGGCTGAAACAGCGGTCCAAATAATCACGCGCATTTCCCATGAAAACATTCCCTTCCCCACAATCATACCACTGCCCCGCCTTTCGCTTCAAGTCACACATAAATGAGTTGTACATATAATGCTACTAGTTCATGGAAATTCTGCGCAGTTGTGTCGAATTTCAACAAGGAGGTAGTGCTACGTGGGAGCATTTGAATTGCAAACCATCGAACCAGAAGAATCCTTAGCCGGCCACGGGCCTAAAAGGATAAAGGACGAATGCATAGTAGCGTACAAGGTATACGATAGCTGCAGACGGCAAAATTGCCTGACCTACAGGGAGCTGGGCCCACCGCTGTGTGTCGAGAGCCCCCAAGTCGAGGGCGAGGACGGGGCCCAACGGGACCAGCCGGTAGAGCCGCCCGATGGTACTGCCTCCGTTTCGGTAGACAAACTCACGATAAGCAGAATCAACGTGGTCAACAAACAGCCCAGCCCCTTCCGCGCCGGTTACTGGGACGTGGATGTAAAGTACGAATTTGAATACGCCCTGACCTTCCGCGATTCCGCCGGCGAAATCATCGAAGAAATTCAAGCCAAGAGTTTCTTCAAGATGAAGACGACGCTGTTTGGCTCCTTGGGCAGTGACCTGGTAATCGGCACAGATTTGTTCGCCGGGCATCGTTCGGGCACCTTCCAAGCCGCGCCCTTTATCTGGGTCGAAGCCAAGGCCGTCGCGCTGGACGCCAGGCTGTATCACCAGCATGGCCCCGAGCCCCAGGAAATACACCTGACCATTGGCCTGTTCGCCATTTTGAAGCTCTTCCGTTTGGTGCACCTGAATGTGCAAAGCACGGGCTTTTGCATTCCCGAAGCGTGCAGGGAAAGCCATGACATTAACCCTTGCGAATATTTCGCAGAGCTGGATTTCCCCATGGACATTTTCTCGCCGCCGCAAAAGCCGGACTTTAATCCTTGCAGGTAAAGTGAAATACAACTTCTGTTCGAACCGGACAGAAGTTACATAACCTCTCCAATAGATATGCTATAATCATCGGAGGGGTTTTTCTTTTAAAAGAAGGGAATGGAGATTATGGGAAAATTATTTGGGACGGACGGAATACGCGGGGTGGCCAACCGGGAGCTTAGGCCGGAGCTGGCCCTGCGGCTTGGCCGCGCCGGAGCCTTTGTCCTTACCAGAGAATGCAAGCATACCCCCAAGGTTTTGCTGGCCAAGGATACGCGGCGGTCAGGGGATATGCTGGAGGCGGCGTTGACGGCGGGGCTGTGCTCTTTGGGTGCCCAGGTGTATCTGGCAGGGGATGTACCCACGCCGGCGGTGGCGTATTTGGTGCGGCAGTATGGCTTTGACGCGGGGGTGATGATTTCCGCTTCCCACAATCCCATGGCGGACAACGGGATAAAATTCTTCAACCATGAAGGCAGAAAGCTACACGACGACCTGGAAGCGGAAATTGAGGCTCTGGTAAATGAAATGGAGACAAAGGACACCCTCCCCCGGCCCGAGGGGGTGGAGGTGGGCGTGGTTATGCCCTGCAATCAAGCCGAAGCGGACTATGTGGGATTTCTGCTTTCCACCGTGCCGGATGTAAAGCTTGGGCCGGATTTTGTCATCGCGCTGGATTGTGCCAACGGAGCCACCAGTTATATCGCCAGCCACGTCTTCGAGGCGTTGGGCGCGACGGTGCACGTTTTGCACAATATGCCTGACGGCACCAATATCAACGATAATTGCGGCTCCACCCATATGGAATCCCTGCTGGACTTCGTCCGGGAGAAAAACGCGAACATCGGCCTTGCCTTCGACGGGGACGGGGACCGGATGTTGGCCGTGGACGAAAAAGGCGAGGTGCTGGACGGCGACGCCATTATGGCTATATGTAGCGCGGATTTGCACCGCCGGGGCTTGCTGAAAAAAGATACCCTTGTGGGCACGGTGATGAGCAACCAGGGACTGAGCTTGTTTTGCCGGGAGCAGGGCATCACATTGCACCGCACCGATGTGGGCGACCGCTATGTGCTGGAAAAAATGCTGGCCGACGATTTAAACTTGGGGGGCGAGCAATCCGGCCATGTGATTTTCCGTCAATTCGCGGATACGGGGGACGGGATTTTAACGGGTCTGCAATTGATTCAAGCCCTGGCACAGGCGAAAAAGCCCCTCTCCGAGCTGCGTAAAATCATCAGCGTCTTCCCCCAGGTATTAATCAACGCCAAGGTGAGCCCGGCGCGGAAAAACGAGTTCGCCACCCATCCCGATATCGTTTGCGCCCAGGCCGAAATCGAGGCGAAACTCGCCGGCGAAGGGCGCATTCTGGTACGCTCCTCCGGCACGGAGCCTTTGGTGCGCGTCATGATTGAGGGCCGCGACCAACAGCAAATTACAGCCTGGGCAGAGGAACTGGACGGGGTTATCCGCACATATTTGGGATAATGCGCGAAAGGTAAGGCATTTGTTAAGTTTTTCCGGGCGATATGACGATGAAGGGGTAGGAGTAATAGAAGTGTATGCTTACAATACAAGGAGGTATTTGTTATGAATGTACCTGGTGTAACGCAACCGGTAGCCAACGCCACCCAGGAGTACCCCGTAGTGCCGCCGTATACCCCCCCTGCCCAGTCCGAGCCCCCCGCCACGCCCCCCCCGGGTGAAGACCCCGCCGGCGTGTATACCCCCAGCGGCCAAACCCCCGCCGACGAAACCCGCGGCTTGCCCGACCGGGCCCGCATGGAGCAACTTTGGAACCATCACCACCAGCAAGTGGAATCCTTCCGCCGCATGATGGAAGCCCTCTTCAACCGGCAAGCCCAGGAGCACGGCATCGCCGTGGGCGACTGGAACCCTCAGGACGTTCCCCTCACCGATGAAATGCGCGCCGCCGCCCAGGAGCAAATTGACGAAGGCGGCTATTTTAGTGTGGAGGAAACCGCACGCCGCATCCTTGATTTCGCCGTGGCCATTTCCGGCGGCGACCCGGAACGCTTGGAAGTACTGCGCGGTGCCATCGAGCAAGCCTTTGAAAATGCCGAGCGCATATGGGGTGGGGAACTGCCCGAAATCAGCCAGCAGACCCGCGCCGCCGTTATGGAAGGCTTGGACCAATGGGCCGCCAACGGCGACCCCCGTGATATCCTGCTGTTGAATCCTGCCGCACAAGGAGCGTAAATGATGACCGTAAACGCGATGGCGAACAACCAAATGGACCTTGCCATGGCACGCATCGCCAGCGGCCAGCGGGTTAATTCTGCGGCGGACGATGCCGCGGGCTTGGCCATCATGCAAGGCATGGAAGCGCAAATTCGCGGGCTTGACCAGGGCCTTGAAAACACCCGCGACATGCAAAACCTGATAAGAACCGCCGATAGCGGGCTGGAAAACATAGGCGATGGCCTGAACCGTATCCGCGAGCTAAGCATTCAAGCCGCCAACGGAACCAACACCCAAGCCGACCGCGACCGCATCCAACACGAAATTACCGAAATTGTGGACCACATCGCCGCCACAACGCGCAACACCCAGTTCAACACCATGCCCCTCCTCGACGGCTCTTCCAGGAACACCGCCTCCAACCCGGACGGCACGGGGCTACAGGTGAACATCGCGGACATGAGCGAAGTCGCCCAGGCCGTTACCCAGTTCAATGTAGCCGAAGAGCTTACCTTCGAGAATCTGAACGACATTGACACCGCCATGGCCGCAGTCAACGCCGAACGCGCTTCCCTTGGCGCGATGGAGAACCGCCTCGACTTTACCGCCGAGGCCAATGCCGTCGCTTCCCAGAACCTGAACGAAGCGCGAAGCCAAATCGCTGACGCGGACATTGCCAGGGAAGTAGCCAATCTGCGTCAGGAGGAAGTGCTGAACCAAGTGCAAATCCTCATGCAACAAAATGAACAAGAGCGAGCAGAAAACGAACAGATTCCGCCAGCGGCGGCTGTGATGTAAATTGGTTTTTGCCCAGGGGTAAATAACGCATATCAAAAAATCAAAAAAACCACGTAATTATAGAAGCCACACCCCAAAGGGAATGTGGCTTCTATAATTTCTACTCCGTATCAAGTGGCCAATATAGACCACCTTATGGGCCTTACCGGCGGACGCGAAAACAAGGAAATGGAGCGATAGCGACATGACGCAACCAATACAAATGACGCTTATTTAATCGTCCCCGTCATACCCTCCGCAAAATACCGTTGCAAAAATGAGAACAATACAATCGTCGGAAGGGTAGCAATCGTCACAGCCAGCATAATCACGCCAAAGTCCGCCACATACCCGGCCATTAAATTGGAAATCAAAATAGGCATGGTGATGGACTCCGGCGAAATCATAATAATTCTGGGCCATAAGAAGACATTCCACGTACCCATAAAGGTAATGGTAATTGCCGCGGCGTAGGTGGACTTCATGGTCGGTACATACATACGTAGAAAAATGCTGATTTCATTTAACCCGTCTATCCGCGCCGCTTCTATCATTTCTTGGGGGAAGGTGCGTGTGTTTTGCCGAAACAGCATAATGAGAAATGCCGTAGACAAAGTCGGCAACATGAAACCCAATGTGGTGTTTAGCAAACTCAAATTGGCTGTTAATTGAAACAGCGGAATCATAACCGCCGCAAAGGGTATCATCATGGACAGGAGCAAAACACTCATCAGCCTGTCTTTTGCTTTGCTGTGGTAAATTTCAAAGCCATAACCCGCAAGGGAGCAGATGACAATGGAAATGAAGGTAGCCATGGTTGCATTACGGGCCGAATTCCAAAACGCCCTACCCAAATCGGTAAGTTCGGTGAGCCGATTAAAATTTTGAATCAAATGCGTCCCCGGCAGCATCGTCCCGCGTAAAATATCCGTATTCGCATTGGTGGCGGAAATAACCGCCCAGATTAACGGAAACAACGAAAGGGCGGCGGCAATGGAAAGGAACACATACATAAATACCCTGGAAAATTTTATTTTCATCGTTTATCACCTATTTTTATTTGAATAAAGGCAAGTGTACCTACGAACAAAAGGATTACAAAGGACATAGCCGACGCATATCCAATCTGCGGGATGCCTTGAAAAGCCGCGTTAAAAATATGGTGGGACATACTGCGTGATGTTATCCCCGGCCCGCCCCCGGTGAGGTTGACGGATTCGTCAAAGAGCTGCAATGTGCCGTTTGTAGACATAATGGCCGTAAGCAATATAATGGGCCGCAATACCGGGATGGTGATTCGTCGGAATTGTTGGAGGACATTTGCGCCGTCGATGCGGGCGGCTTCATAAATGGATTGGTCAATGTTTTGCAAGCCTGCTAAGTAAAATATCATATTAAAACCCGTCCAACGCCACAACAAACCCAAAATAATAATCAACCGTGCCGACCAGGCAGTACCGAACCAATTAAAGGGTGTGTCCATGATGCCAATATTCATTGCGATGGTGTTTACGATGCCGCTGACCGCAAACATTTGGCGGAACACCAGGGAATACGCCACAAGCCCCACTGTGCAGGGCAGAAAAATGGTGGTGCGGAAAAAGCCCTTGAATTTCAGATTTTTGCTGTTGAGCATGGAGGCCAGTATCAGCCCCAGCACAATCATAACGGGTACTTGAACCGCTAAGTAAAAAAATGTATTGCTTACGGTTTGGCGAAACTGCGGGTCTTCCAGCAAACGCCTGTAATTAAATAAACCCGCATATTCCATATTCGCGCCTACGCCTGTCTGCAACGAAAATAAAAAACCTCTGAACATAGGATAAAAATTCATCACTATAATCAGAGCGGCCGCTACGGATAAAAACGCCCAACCGATAAGCCCTTGCTTCTGGTTAAGACCCAGTTTAAATCCTTTTTTTTGTTCCATTTCCGCCTCAGAACCTCCCTCATGGTGAAAAAATGTGAAAAAAATAGTGGGAGCTGTTTTACAACAACTCCCACTTGAAAATGAATTATAGTCCCATTTCAAACCGAACAGCGGCTTCTGCCTCTCTTAATGCATCTTCGATGCTCATGCCCAGGTTGATGATGTTACCCAAGGCAATGTCAATTTGGTCCATGGCGGTGTAGTGATGGATGCCGCCCATGAAATCGGGGATGTTTTGTGAAAAACGGATGATGTCGGCAAAAACGGTTTGTCCGCCGAAGAAGGGTTGCGGTTCGAGGTATACCGTACTGGCGGCGGCAGGGCCCCAGGTGGAGAGTGCGCCGGCGGCAGGTAAAATTCTGTCATACAGTTCGGTACTGCCTGCAAAGGTGTAATTCATAAATGCAACGGCTAAATCAAAGTTTGCGTTGGAGGTGATTACCCAACTGGAACCACCCCATGAAGAATAATTTGTGCCGCCGGGAATGTTCAAGCGCGGAATGTTGGTTACCGCCCAAACCCCTGCAGGCCCTACTTCTTGGATGGTTCCCAATATCCAGCAGCCTGCCAATGTACCTGCAACATCATGTGCCGCAAGGGTGCCGATGTAGTCAGACCAATCACCAGGCAGTAACATCACACCTGCGTCTACCATTTCAATGAAGCGGTCAACGGCTTCGCGGAAAGCGGGATTGTTTACAAAATTGGGTTGCCCGTTGGCATCAAACAGACTTGTGCCTGCGGATTTTACCATAACATCCATAAAAGACGCGCCAACACCATAGGTGCTGAGCAACGGCATTCCCGTTGTATCCAGCACTTGCCGCCCCAGGTCGATGAATTGATTCCAAGTAACGTTCGTAAAATCACCAATCGTCAAACCCGCTTGCGCCAAGATGTCGGTGCGGAAGGCGGTAATGGTCACACCATTGTCAAAGGGTACAGCAAAGTTTCTGCCGTTTACCACAGAGAAGTCGGTTTTGCCGGATGCAAATTCATTGAAATTAATGCCGGAATTGGTAATGTCAGCAAAGAGCTGGGGGAATGTCAACACGCTGATTTCAATGGCTTGGTCTTGAATCAACATGATATCGGGTAATAAATGATGCTCCCCGGATATGCCGATGGTGGTGAGTTGCATGTCGATGGTTTCCCAAGGCATTTCTACATTGTTAAGTACAAAACCCGGGTTGCTGCGCTCGAAAATTTCCGCAGCCACTTCCATGGCAAACATGTTAAACGCGGGGTCCCAACTCCATACGGTGAGTTCATTGACGGCTACGTCTTCGGCATCGTCGCGTCCACACGCGGTTAATAACATACCCGCCATAACCAGTGTCAAAAGAAGCACTAACAGTTTTTTCATTTCTGCATCATTCCTCTCGATTTTTTAAAATTACCTGTTTTAACATAGAAACCGCCGATACGGGTGGAAAAATTGGTTAATATGCACATGTAATTTTTGTAACCGCAGTATATATCACGTAATGTCTTGTGCAAATATGCTAAAAAGTGTGAAATATTTCAAAACGATTAAAATCAGATAAAATTTGCAATAACATAACCCAAAATGATATAATCAAGCACTACATAGAAAAGAAAGGATTTTATACATGCCAAATCCGGTGGGTTTAATTTTTCCCAGAAACAATTTTGTGGATATATGTATCTATCAGTTCGGGCACCAGCATTGCGACCCATTGCATGGCTTTGGCCCTGCATTGCGCAATAATTTTTTGTTTCATTATATTCTATCCGGCAAGGGCGAACTGGATTCCAAAGACGAATCCGGGCAAAATCATATCTATAAATTAGAAGCGGGGCAGGGTTTTATGATTTGGCCCAAGCAGGAAAATACCTACTGCGCGGATAAAAATGACCCCTGGGAATATTGCTGGATTGAATTTGGCGGTCTAAAATCCCAAGAGTTTGTAACACAGGCCGGGCTGACCTTTAACCATCCTGTTTACAATGCCAAAGATGAAAATGAAGCGCGCAAAATGAAAGCCGCTATGTTGTATATGTTTGACAATATGAACGCCCCAATCCTGGAATTGATGGGCCAATGTTATTTATTTTTAAGCAGCCTTATCGTATCCAGTGCTTCCCGCAATGAATCCAAAGTGGGTAGTCTCCAAAATTTTTATACCCGGGAAATCATCAATTACATCGGTCAAAATTTCCACAGTGATATAACCGTTGAAGATATATCCGCGTTTTTGAATTTAGACAGAAGCCATGTAAATAAAATATTCAAGAGCAATATGGGCACAACCCTACGGGATTTTTTATTAAAATACCGCATTAATAAAGCCTGCGATTTGATGCGCACCACCCATCAAACCATAGGGGAAATCAGCCTGTTGGTGGGTTATGCAAATACCTTTAATTTTTCCCGTGCCTTTAAAGCGGTGATGGGTGAATCCCCAAGGCAATGGCGGTTACACAGTAAATAAATAACGGGGCGTAGCTTCCCGGAGAGGGTGATAGTATGAAAATTTGTTTTATTGGGGCGGGGAGCCTGGGCTTCACGCGGAATTTGTTGACGGATATTATGTCGGTGCCGGAGCTTCGGGGTGCGGAAATTGCGTTTATGGACATCAACGCCCACAATTTGGAAATGGTGACGGCCCTGTGCCAGCGGGATTTGGAAGCCAATGGCATTCAGACAAAAATCCAAGCCACACTGGATAGGCGCGAGGCGTTTCGGGATGCAAACTATGTGATAAACTGCGTGCGCATTGGCGTGCTGGAGGGCTTCACAACGGATGTGGAAATTCCCCTGAAATACGGCGTTGACCAGTGCGTGGGGGATACGCTGTGCATCGGCGGCATTATGTACGGACAGCGGGTGGTGGCCGCCATGCTGGACTTCTGCAAGGATATGCGGGAGGTAAGCGCGCCGGACGTGCTTCATTTGAATTATTCCAACCCCAACGCCATGGCGACCTGGGCCTGCAACGAATATGGAAAAGTGCCCACCATCGGCCTGTGCCACGGCGAGATGCACGGCGAGTATCAGATTGCCGAGGCGTTGGGCCATAAGCGAAGCGAGTTGGATTTCATCTGTGCGGGGATTAACCACCAGACCTGGTACATTTCTGTGAAAAAGGACGGCGTTGAGCTAACGCCACAGCTCCTTGCGGCCTATGAAAGGCATCCCGTCCTTTCCAAGCAGGAGAAGGTGCGGATTGATATTATGCGGCGTTTTGGGTACTTTTCCACGGAATCCAACGGCCATCTTTCCGAATACCTGGCCTGGTACCGCAAGCGGGAGGACGAGCTGGCCGACTGGATTGACCTTTCCGTGTGGATACACGGGGAGACGGGGGGCTACCTGCGGGATTGTAGCGGCCGGCGGGACTGGTTCATCCAGGACTATCCCAACGCCATGGCCGCGCCGCCCAAGGTATATGACGGCTCCCAGCGCGGCGAGGAGCATGGCTCCTATATAATAGAAGCGTTGCAGACCCGGCGTATGTACCGGGGGCATTTTAATGTGGTGAACGGGGGCTGTATTGCGAACCTTGCGCCGGATTGCATTGTGGAAGTCCCCTGCTATGCCGACGGGAACGGAATCAGCGTGCCGGCGGTGGGGCCTCTGCCCGACGGGCCGGCGGCCATTTGCCAGCAGAGCGTGAACGTCCAGCGGCTGGCGGTGAAGGCCGCCATTGAGGGCAATGTGTGGCTACTCAAGCAAGCCGCCCTTCTCGACCCCCTCACCGGTGCCGTCTGCACCCCACGCGAAATTGACCAAATGGTAGACGAAATGCTCATCGCCCAGGAACAATGGCTTCCCCAGTATGCGGGGGCATTGCCGCAAATTAAGAAAAATTGGGCCAAGGCCGAGCAGGAGGGTCGGCTCATCCCGCCCAAGCAATATACAGGCGTGCGGAATTGTGAATAGGAGGACAGCCCATGGAACGTAAACCCTTCATCGCCGCGTATCTGTACGGCGAAACCAGGATTACCCCCGAGGACGCGAAAATACTCGACCGGGTGAACTGGGCCTTTGGCCTATGTGTGGACGGGAAATGCTCCGGTGCCCATTGGAAGGGCATCGGCCAGTTGAAGACATTGAAGGCCGCCAATCCCCACCTCAAGACGATTCTTTCCGTGGGCGGCTGGGGCGCGGGGGGCTATTCTGACGCGTGCTTGACCCCCCGGGGGCGGGAGAAATTCGCCCAGAGTGCCATTGCACTGATGGTGGAGCACGACTTCGACGGGGTGGATATGGACTGGGAATATCCCTGCTGTGACGACGCGGGCATCGACGCCCGGCCGGAAGATAAATTCAATTTCACGAAAATGATGTGGCTACTCCGGGCGAAAATGGACGCCCTGACCCTTCTCACCGGGCGCAAGTACCATTTGAGCATGGCGGTGGGCTGTGGAAGCCCGCGCTACGCCCACATCATGGAGCTGGCGGAGCTGGGGACTTTTTTGGATGAGATTAACCTGATGAGCTACGACATGCGCCAGGGTACCAGCGAAATCACCGGCCATCACACAAATTTGTTTAACAATCCCGCCGACGACCGGGTAGCCAGCGCGAAATACGCCATAGATTTGTTCATCGAACATGGCGTGCCCGTGGAGAAGCTGGTCATAGGCGCGGCCTTTTACGGGCGGGGCTGGACGGGGGTGGAGCCGGGCGAGGGCGGCACGGGGCTCCATGCGCAGTCGGCCCGGACGCCCTACAACGCCTATGGCGGCGGCTATGCCAAGCTGGCCGACCCGGCGTGGCAAAAGGAAAACAACTTCACCCGCCACTGGGACGACATAGCCAAGGCTCCTTACCTGTACAACGGCGACGTTTTCATCTCCTACGACGACCCGGAATCCGTGGCCCACAAGATAAAATATGTCATGGAGCGCGGCATGAAGGGCCTGATGTACTGGGAATACGGCGGCGACAGCACCGGGGCCATGCTCCGGGCTATGGACACGGCGCGGAAATAATTTCTCCTCTTAAATAGCGGATGGCGTGGCCGCTGATTTTTACCTGGGTTTCGCAGACTTCGCAGTGCAGTAGGCCGCCCCGGGGGGAGACTTGCCGTGCTTTCATTGTTTCTTTGCCCAGCCGCTTGCCCCAAAAGGGGGCCAGCAGGCAGTGGGCACTGCCTGTTACCGGGTCTTCGGGGATGCCTTCGCCGGGGGCGAAATAGCGGGAGACGAAATCGCAGTCCGTGCCGGGGGCGGTGACGATAACGCCGAACAAATTATTTTCCCGCCCGGCCTCTTCCCGGATTGCGTCGAAGCGGGAAAAATCCGGGCGCAGGGCGCGGAGGATTTCCTCGGTCTCCACCAGCACCATAAAATCCCCCGCCGTGTATACCGCCAGGGGCGTGACGCCCAGGGCCTTCCCGATGGAGGGATACGCCGGGCATTCCTCCACGGCCTTGGTCGGAAAGTGCAGACACAGCAGACCGCCGTTTTTCGTCACGGTCAGCGCGCCGCTAGCCGTGTGGAAGATTAATTCGTGGGCGTCCTTTTCGCGCCCGTCAAAGAGGACATAGGCGGCGGATAGGGTGGCGTGCCCGCATAAATCCACCTCCACGGTGGGGGTAAACCAGCGCAACCCATAGCGGCCCTTTCCCCGCTTTACCACAAACGCCGTCTCGGAGAGATTGTTCTCGGCGGCGATTTTTTGCATGGCCGCGTCGGAGGGCCAGCCTTCGGGCAAGCACACCCCCGCCGGGTTCCCGCTGAACAGGGTATCGGTAAATGCGTGAATTACATGGTATTCCATGACTTTGCTCCATTTCTGTGGTTTTTTACCGGAGAGTAGTAATATTTTTCCAATGGCGGTATTATATTCGGAATACATCCAATAAAAAAGGGGCAAGCCACATGGAAAGCATCAAGGAGCAAGCCCGGGAATGCATTGATTCCCACGCAAAACAGGCCGTCGCCGTCAGCTTCATACCCTTTGTGTCCATACCCATCGTCTACGGCGTGTGCGCCAAAATGATTGTCAGGCTGGACGGCATCTTCGGCATCCCCACCGCCAAGGGCTGGGACTCGGAAATCGTCCATGACATTATGGCGGGCATCATCGCCGCGCCCGCTTTGGCCATACCCTTTCTGGGCGCGGGGGTGGCGTCGGTATATATCAAATCCATCGGGGAAAACTATGCCCGTGCCGTATCCACAGTACTCGAAACCGCCACCCCGGAACAACACACCGACCCCGTCTTCCTGTCCCGCCGCGTGAAAGAGGAATTGCATAAAAATTATGCCGCGCAACGTAAAAATCGCCGCCGGCGCATGGAGAAGGGATAGTTTGCTTTGGCATTGTTGGTTGCGGGTTTTACGTCCCCGTGGGAGGGGGCGGGGAGAAGGGGTTGCGAGTATACTCACGCAGTGCATGTGTGAGCGGCCGCGCTGGCACTCGCCCCGTGATGATTGGCTCTGTCGGAGAAGTGGTTGCGTTGGTCTTCTGGCGAAGCCTCAACGCCAACCACATAACTCCGCCATTCGCCACTAATCACGTGCCTTCGTGAGACGCGCTTGCCGCTCACACATGCACTGCGTTATTTATTCGTAACCCCTTACCCCCGCCCCTTCCACGACACAAAAGATACGCAATCAACGTGACAAAGTAACTTAATTACCCGCTAACGCCCGCAAGCTGCGGGCGGGTAGTGTGTGAAAGATAAATTACTCACCACATACCTGCGAGTAAGGAGCGTGAGGGGTGAAGCGGGGTGAATGGGCAAGCGCGTCTCGCGGCAACGCGAAATTAACGGCGAATGGGCGGCTTATGTACTCGGCGTTCGGCTCGCGGAGCGAGACTAACGCGAGTACTTGCCGCACAGAGCCGTTCATGAGCGTTGACGTGCCAGCGCGGCTCATTCACCCCGCTTCACCCCCGCCATGGGATATTTTGCACAATCCCAATCACTGTGTTATACTCCGCCATCGAATAACCTGCGCTGGGATTGTGGCTTCTCCATCCCATTCTTGGCGCGAGGGGTTTCAATAGCACGCAAAGCGTGCCCCCGCGGCAAAGCGAGGAAGCGAGTCGGGCCTTGCCCGATGAAGCGGCGGGGCTTGGGGCAGGGCCCCATTAAAAAGGAGGCTAATTTTCATGATTAGCAAAAAAGACATCATCGCCAAGCATGGCCGTGCCGAGAACGACACCGGCTCTCCCGAGGTACAGGTGGCATTGCTCACCGCCCGCATCAATCACCTCACCGAACACCTGCGCACACACAAGAAGGATTTCCATTCCCGCCGGGGTCTGCTCAAAATGGTAGGCCAACGCCGCGGGCTTTTGGACTATATCCGCAAGCAAGACGTAGTAAAATACCGCGCCCTCATCGGCGAACTTGGGTTGAGAAAGTAGGACACGAATGACAAAAAAATACGAAATGAATTTGGGCGGGCGCACCCTTAGTTGCGAAATTGGCCGCATGGCCGAGCTGGCCGGCGGCACCGCGCTGATGACCTATGGCGACACGGTGGTACTGGTGACAGCCACCACCTCGGACAAGCCTCGTCAAGGCATCGACTGGTTCCCCCTGAGCTGTGACTTCGAGGAGCGGCTCTATGCCGTAGGCAAAATTCCGGGCAACTGGTTCCGGCGGGAGGGCCGCCCCATGGAGCGGGCTATTCTGGCCTCCCGGCTCATTGACCGGCCCATTCGCCCCTTATTCCCGGACGATTACCGCAACGACGTGGGCGTGGTGGCCACGGTGCTGTCCGTTGACCAGGACGCGTCGGCGGAAATTGCCGCCATGATTGGTTCTTCCATCGCGCTGTGCATCTCGGAGATTCCTTTTGACGGGCCCACGGCGGCGGTGAATATCGGCCTGGTGGAGGGTCAGTTGGTGGTGAACCCCGACGCGGCCCAGCGCGAATCAAGTAAACTTGCTTTAACCGTTTCCTCCACACGGGACAAGGTTATGATGATAGAAGCCGGTGCGGACGAGGTGCCAGAGCAGACCATGTTCGACGCCATCATGCTGGCCCACGAGGAAAACAAGAAAATCATCGCCTTCATCGACACCATTATTGCCGAGCACGCCAAGCCCAAGCGGGAATATGAGCGGCATATCATCCCCGACGCGCTGTACGAAGCGGTGAAGGGCTTTATCACCGACGCCCGCATGGAGGAGGCCGTTTTCCAGGACCAGAAGCAGGTACGCGACGAAAAGGTACGCGCCCTCACAGACGAGGCTATTGCCGCCCTTGTCCCCACCTTCGGTGAGGACGTGGCCGAGGAATACACCGCCAAGCTGGGCGGCGCGATTTATAAATTTGAAAAAGATACCGTGCGGCGCATGATTTTCCACCAGCGCAAACGCCCCGACGGGCGCGGCCTGGGGGACATCCGTGCACTGGCCGCCGAAGTGGATATTTTGCCGCGCACCCACGGCTCCGCGCTGTTCAAGCGGGGGCAAACCCAGGTGCTGACGGTGACGACCCTTGGCTCCAGCGGCGACACCCAGCGGCTGGACGGCCTGGACGAAGCCGAGGAAGATAAACGCTACATGCACCATTACAATTTCCCCAGCTACAGCGTGGGGGAAACCCGCCCCTCCCGTGGGCCGGGCCGCCGGGAAATCGGCCACGGTGCCTTGGCGGAGCGCGCGCTGTTGCCCGTGATGCCCAGCGAGGACGATTTTCCCTATGTCATCCGGCTGGTGTCTGAGGTGGTGGCCTCCAACGGCTCCACTTCCCAGGCGGCGGTATGCGGCTCCACCCTGTCGCTGATGGCGGCGGGTGTGCCCATCAAACGCCCCGTGGCGGGGATTTCCGTGGGCATGGTGACGGGGGAATCCATTGACGATTTTGTACTGTTGACCGACATCCAGGGCCTGGAGGATTTCTTCGGGGACATGGATTTCAAGGTGGCGGGCACCTCCGAAGGCATTACCGCCATCCAAATGGACATCAAGGTAGACGGTCTGACCCCGGAAATCATCAAGGCATCCTTGGCCCAAACCAAGGACGCCCGGATGCAGATATTAAATGAAACCATGCTGCCCGCCATCGCCGAGCCCAGGCCGGAGATTTCCCCCCACGCGCCCAAAATCGCCATCATCCGCATCAATGTGGAGCAAATCGGCGAGGTCATTGGGCCCCGTGGCAAGGTTATTCACCGGATTATTGACGAAACCGGCGTGGACAAAATCGACACCGAGGACGACGGGCGCATATTTATCGTCAGCAAGGACCAGGAGAAAATCAACCGCGCTGTGGATATTATTAAGGCCATCGTCAACCCGCCGGAAATCGGCAAGCACTACACCGGCAAGGTGACGCGGCTGATGACTTTCGGTGCCTTTGTGGAAATCGCCCCGGAAAAAGAAGGGCTGGTGCATATCTCCCAGCTTGCCGTGGAGCGGGTGGAAAAAGTGGAGGACGTAGTCAAGGTAGGCGACGAAATTACGGTAAAGGTTACTGAAATCGACGAGCAGGGGCGCATCAACCTCTCCCGGAAGGCGGTTCTGGCACCGGAGCTGGGCGACGGCATCGTGAAGCGTCCGCCCCCCCGTCCCCGTGACTCCTCCCGAGGCCCTTCAAACGGCGGCGGATTCCGTGGCGGCGACAGGCGTGGCGGCGGCGGCGGCGACCGTGGGGGTCGCAGGTGAAGAAAGGCTCCTCCTCCATTAAAATCCACACTTTGCCCAGCGGATTGCGGGTGGTCATGGAGGCCATCCCACACGTGCGCTCGGTGAGCTTTGGCATTTGGGTACGCAACGGCTCCCGAAACGAATCCGCCCGGCAGGGGGGCATGTCCCATTTTCTGGAGCATATGCTGTTTAAGGGCACGGAAAAACGCACCGCCTTTGACATTGCCGACACCATGGACGCCATCGGTGGGCATTTCAACGCCTTCACCTCCCAGGAGAATACCTGCTACTCCACCCGCACCTTGGACACCCATTTCGAAACCGCGCTGGACGTACTCACCGACATGTTTTTCAATTCGAAGTTTGACGGGGCGGACATCGACAAGGAACGCAACGTGATACTGGAAGAAATCAACATGATGGAGGACTCCCCCGACAGCCTGGCGGTGCAGTTGCTACAGGAGCAGGTTTTTCAGAAGAAGCCCCTGGGCCTTTCCATTTTGGGCAAGCCGGAAACCATCAAGAAATTCCAGCGCGAGGATTTTATTTCTTTCATGGAAAAAAAGTACCGGCCCGACAACACGGTGGTTGCGGTGGCTGGAAATATTGACGAAAAGGCAGTGCTGGAGAAAATCGGCACCGCTTTTGCTGGCTTCGGGAAGCGGCGCAAGCCCAAAATCGAAGCCCCCACGCTGTACACCCCCGGCTTCAGCCTGCGGGACAAGGACATCGAGCAGGTGCATGTGGCCATGGGCTTCCCCGGTCTGCCCATGGGGCAGGACGAAACCTGGTACGCCATCAGCGCGGTGAACACGATTTTCGGCGGCGGCATGAGCTCCCGGTTGTTCCAGAAACTGCGGGAGGAGCGCGGGCTGGTGTATTCCGTGTATTCCTACAATATCGCCTTTTCGGACACGGGCATTTTCGTGATATACGCGGCGTTGAACCCCGCCCAGCTCCAGGACGCCCTAAGCCTCATCACCGAGGAAACCCGCCGCCTGTTTACCGAGCGCATCACCCAGGAGCAGCTCAGCAAGACCAAGGAACAGCTGAAAAGCAGTGTTTTGCTTAGCCTGGAGAGCTCCATGAGCCGCATGGGCTCCATCGGCGTGACCCAGCTGATGCTTGACCGGATTGTTTCCACCGACGAGGTGGTGAAAAAAATCGACGCCATTACCCTGGAGGGCCTGTACAACGTGTGCGAGCGCGTGTTCAAGCTGGACAAGGTGAGCCTTTCCTTGGTGGGGCGCGGCGTGGAGGGTATTAACGCGGAAAAGATGATGGGCTGATGTTTCTGTGCAAGCGAACCCCGGACGCGCCGGATTTGCCTTTGCCCGCCCGGCAGACGCCGCTGGCGGCGGGGCTGGACTTGCACGCCAACGTCCACGAGGAAGTATGTATAAAAAAAGGGGCACGGAGGCTGATTCCCACAGGAATCTGCATCGCCCTTCCCCCCGGATATGAAGCACAGGTCAGGCCGCGCAGTGGTCTGGCCTTTCGTTTTGGGGTGACGGTGCTTAACACACCAGGGACAGTAGACGCGGACTATCGCGGGGAGTTGTGCGTGTTGCTTGCCAATTTGGGAGAGGAAGACTACATAGTGCGGCGGGGAGACCGGATTGCCCAGCTGGTGATTGCCCGGGTGGAAATGGGGGCCCTCACAGAAGTAGCGGAGCTACCGGAGAGCGAACGGGGCAGTGGCGGATATGGAAGTACGGGGGTTTAATTATAGCTCCCTGTATGTTGAGGATGCTTTTTTACATATAAAATTCTCATCGGAATTTCACGCAAATTTTACATGAACTTCATTTTTAATTTACATACCCATGCTATCATGACCTTGGGTGCTTGGTTATGCTGGTTAGGAAAATCCGCTTGCCGCTCGATTAGGTTGCAGTGGGGAGGTTGAAAGTTTGAATGCCATAAGCACTTTCAAACAGCCGGAGTTTCATGTTCTTGGCAGTATTTTAGAAGGTAAACATATAGAAACTGTATATCAGCCAATAGTATCCCTGTCTGACGGGCATGTATTTGGTTATGAAGCTCTTAGCCGGATAACAAAAAAAGAACTTGAAATCAATATCGAAAAAATGTTTGAAATAGCTGATAGTGCAAATAGATTGTGGGAGCTTGAAACTTTGTGTCGGGCAAGGGTGCTGGAAGGGTACCGTTGTACCTGTGCAGAAACAAAACTTTTCCTTAACGTTAATCCCAACGCGCTTTACGATGAGGAATATAAAAAGGGGGTCACGAAAACTGCACTAAGCAAGTACGGATTAAATCCCGACAGCATCGTATTTGAAATTACAGAACGAATTGCTACAAAAGACAACAATGCATTCATGCATTCTGTCCAAAATTATAGAGAACAAAAATACAAAATAGCCATTGATGATGTAGGCGCAGGTTATTCGGGATTGAATGCTATTGCAAGCGTCAAACCTGACTACATAAAATTAGATATTGGGCTTGTAAGAGGCATTGATAGGGACGAAATTAAAATGCTTTTGTGCAGGTCTATAGTGGAATTTGGTAAAAATACGGGAATTAAAATAGTTGCTGAAGGAATAGAAACAGAGCGGGAATTAGAAGTGCTGGTTCAAATGCGTGTTGATTTAGGACAAGGGTATTTGCTGGGTATTCCGCAGAAGTCATTTGACTACGCGCTACCTGAAAACGTCGAAATGATAATAAAAAATCATCCAAGCAACCGGCTTGAAAATGAGGGCAGTTTAATCTTTCCGATTATCGGGAATTTTTCAAAACCGGGCTATGTAGTTTCTCCCGATAAAAAAGCGGTTGAAATCTATGAAGCACTCGACCCGTCTGTACTTGCGTTGTCAATTGTTGATGACGGCATTACTGTCGGTTTTTTGACTAGGGCGCAGCTAGATAAAAAATTAGGAGGCAGATTCGGTTTCGACCTTTATTCGCGCAGGCTTATCCATGAAATTGCTGAAACGAATTTTTTGAAATTGGATTTTGAAATGTCTGCCGACCAAGCATCACGAATTGCCATTCAAAGACCCCATGAACAACTTTATGACCCTATCGTTGTAGAGCGAAACGGGCGTTATTATGGCATTGTAACGGTTAAAGATTTGCTTGAGGTTTGCACAAAAACGGAAGTTGAAGCCGCAATGGATGATAAGCGTCATGCACAACGCACTGCCCGCAATTCCGAAATTGCCAGAGTGCGAGCGGATGCGGCAAAAGAAGCCGTAATGTCAAGCATAGAATACGCAAGCAAAATACAAAAAAATCTCCTTCCCAGCAATAGTATTTTTGAAAGCATATTCGCTGATTATTCCATTCTTTTAAATCAAAGAGATATAGTTGGCGGTGATATTTATTGGATTAAAAATTTTAAGGAAGGCTCTGTTCTTTGTATTTGTGATTGCACAGGACATGGTGCGCCCGGTGCAATGCTTACAATGCTGGTTGTTTCTATACTTGATTCCACAGTAAATGAGGATAATTATAAAGATACAGCTGAAATTGTTTACGCCCTTGACCTGAAACTTTCAAAAATTCTTGGCGCGCTTCCCATTGCTCAAAAAAGACGCAGTGTGACTGAAATTAACGATGGATGCGACCTTGCTGTTCTATTTATATCTAATGACGGAAATGTCGCTATTTCATCCGGGCATACCCATGTCTTTATTTGTAATGGTGACGAGGTTGCTCAAATTAAAGGCCAAAAAATATACGTCGGCGAGCATAGGTTGCATAGCAAAAACGATGTAGAAATAACCCATATTCCCTACAATTCTTCAAATAAATTTTATATAGCTTCGGACGGGCTTTTCGACCAAATTGGCGGCGAACAGGGCTTGCCCTTCGGATATGCAACATTTAAAAAGATAATCCTTGAAAACCATACTGAAAAACAATCCGTGATATCCAAAAAAATATGGAATGCATTTGAAAAATATCGCCATGACCAGCCACGCAGAGATGATGTTGAATTAATAACATTTAAGCCGCAACCATTGAGGTGATGCGTATGGATTTGTTCGAAAGAGAGCAAAAAATTCTTGACGACTCTTCCGCGTACGTAGAGGCAATAAAGGGCGGCGAACTTTATGATTCAAGTAAATATGAAAAAATCGTCACTGAATACGGAAAGCTTTTGAAACAACTTCGACGCGTCACAAAGTTGTCTGATAAAACAACGGTTAATTTAAATACAAACAAGATGGATTTGCAGGATAAAGTGTATTTTGATGCACTTGCCGGCATATACAACAGGCGTTTTATGGAGGAACGGTTGGGTTATATCATAAATTCGTTGGGCCGTTCGGATAGTGGCATATTAAGCGTTTTGATGATTGATATAGATTTTTTCAAGAAATATAACGATAAATACGGACACAACATGGGGGATGAATGTATCAAGTATGTTGCTCAGGCAATATCGTCGAGCATTACAAGAACGGATGATTTTGCCGCACGTTATGGTGGGGAAGAATTTGTCGCGGTTTTACCCAACACAGATGAAAAAGGTTCTTGTGCAATAGCGGAAAAAATGCACGAAAATGTTAAAGCGTTAAACATACCACATAAAAAAAGCAAAGCCGCATCTTATGTGACAATCTCGATTGGCATTACCACGGGAAAGGTTTCTCACCAGCGAAAAGGCGCGGAGTTTATACAGCGAGCCGACAAGGCTTTGTATATGTCAAAGCAAGGCGGAAGAAATAAATATACCCACTTACACTTCGAGGAGGAATAGACATGATATTGGACATGCTTGAGTATTATAACATGAAAAAAAGGCTCAATATTAATGTGATTTATAGCGGCCCTATATGGGCAGAGGGAATTGAGGGGATAGGTGCGGCCATTCGCAATATGACTGCATTTGACGAATTATCTCTTTCGGTATCCCAGTCCATTTTTTCCGTTTTTGTTGAACAAATGAATAATATGCTAATGTATTCGTCAGAAAAAGAGGTCTTTGATTTAGGAAGCAAGCGTGCCAATGCACCCAAAGGTGTTTTTGTCTTAGGTTCACAAGACAAAACATATTTTTTACAAAGTGGTAATGTAATTAACAACGATGATGTGGAAAAAGTTAAGGTTCGTTTGGATTTTCTTAACACCCTTGACAAAAAGCAATTGCGTGAACATTACAAAACGCAGATTAAAGCAGAGAATCCAAATACCGAAAGCAAGGGGGCGGGGCTTGGTCTTATTGAAATTGCAAGGCGGGCAAATGCTCCGATTGAATATTCATTTGTTCCCTTTGGCGATGGGTTATCCTTTTTTACCATGTTTGTAACGATAGGAGGGAATAAGTGATGGCATACAAACTCGAAGTGCAAAAAACAGGCTCTACTCCGTATGTGCTTATTGACGAAGAAAACGGATATTTGAAATTTGAAGGTGAGAGCTACCATGAAAATGTAGTGGTTTTCTTCAAAGATGTAAGCGGTTGGCTCAACAGCTTCCTTTCATCAGAATTTGGTTCATTCACTTTTGAATGCGCGCTTAAATACTTTAACAGTTCAACTACCAAACTATTGCTAAACATGCTTTTGGACATGGACGATGCCGCCGCAAACGGAAATAAGGTAGTTGTAAATTGGATGGTAGATGAAGATAACGACATAATCATCGAATGCGGTGAGGATTTTAAGGACGAAATGAATGCCCTTGAGTTCAATATGATAACAATTTGCGCGAACCGTAATATAGCCGGATAAAGTGAAAAACTACCAAAAAAGCCGCTGTTCGCGGCTTTTTTTCAACTTTTATTATTCGTGGGTGATTCCGCTGGGTGGGAAGCCGCTGACCGTGATGAGGAGCTCCGCACTGCGCAGTTCCTTTTTCAAGTCTTCCAGCTCCGCCAGTTCGGCCTTTTCCATGCGTGCCAGTATATCGTCACGCCATGCGGTTGCCCGGTTACGGTCGATGTCCTCGGGCCAGTCGGCGGTTTCGGTAATGATGGTGAGGATGTTATCGTCCATTTGGGCCACGCCGCCGAGGACGGCCAGCTTGAGCTCGTCCTGGTCGTCGCCGCGCAGGATGCGCAAAACGCCCGCGTCCAGCACCACAGAGCAGGGCTCATGCCCGTGCAGGAAGCCCCGGTCGCCCGTAATGGTGCGCACAATGACCATGTCCGCCGCTTCATTATGATATTTATATTGACTTTGCGTAGAGCGCACCGCCGGGGTCAGCAGACGGATTTCGATTTTTTTATCAGTCGCCACGTAAAGCACCTCCAGGGCGGTTTTAGGTTAAAGTTTTTGCCGCGCTTTTTTCAAAAAGCGCGTGGGGTGTGGGGCGAAGCCCCACGGTTTAATTCGCTAAGCACCAGCCACGGACTTATTGTGCCGCTCGATGACTTCCTCGATGTTGCCCGCGTACAGGAAAAAGCCCTCGGAGATGTGGTCCAGCTCGCCGGAAACGATGCGCCGAAAGCCCTCAATGTTCTCTGCCAGGGGCACGAACTTACCCGCATGGCCGGAGAATTTCTCCGCTACGGTAAAGGGCTGGGACAGGAAGCGTTGGATTTTGCGTGCGCGGATAACGGTATTCTTGTCCTCTTCGGAGAGTTCGTCCATACCCAGAATGTTAATGATATCCTGCAAATCCTTGTAGCGTTGCAGGGCCGATTGCACATCCCGCGCCACGTTGTAATGGTCTTCGCCCACGATGCTCTTTTCCAGTATACGGGAAGTGGAGGTCAGGGGATTGATGGCGGGGTAGATGCCCAGCTCCGAGATGGCGCGGTCCAGGTTGGTGGTGGCGTCCAGGTGGGCAAAGGTGGTGGCCACGGAAGGGTCGGTGAAGTCGTCGGCGGGTACGTAAATGGCCTGAATCGACGTGATGGAGCCCGTCTTCGTGGAGGTGATACGCTCCTGCAACGCGCCCACGTCGGTGGCCAAAGTGGGCTGATAACCCACCGCAGAGGGGATACGCCCAAGCAGGGCAGACACCTCCGAGCCGGCTTGCACGAAACGGAAAATATTGTCAATGAAGAGCAATACGTCCTGGCGGGACACATCCCGGAAATACTCCGCAATGGTCAAGCCCGTGAAGCCCACGCGCATCCGCGCCCCGGGGGGCTCGTTCATCTGGCCGAATACCAAAGCGGCCTTGTTGATAACGCCGGATTCCGTCATCTCGTTGTAGAGGTCGATGCCCTCGCGGGTACGCTCGCCCACGCCGGAGAAAACGGAAAGGCCGCCGTGCTCGGTGGCGATATTGTTAATCAGCTCCATGATGATAACGGTCTTGCCCACGCCCGCGCCGCCGAAGAGGCCGATTTTACCGCCCTTGGCATAGGGGCACAGCAGGTCGATGGCCTTGATGCCCGTCTCCAGTATTTCCGTTGCCGAGGCTTGGTCGGCGAAGCCGGGAGCCTGCCGGTGGATGGGCCATTTTTCCGTGGCGGCGGGTGGGGGCTTGTTGTCGATGGGGTGCCCCAGGACGTTCATCATACGGCCCAAAGTCTCCGGCCCTACGGGAATGGAGATGGGGCCGCCGGTATCAATGGCGGGCATCCCCCGGGAGAGGCCGTCCGTAGAGTCCATGGCGATGCACCGTACCACGCTGTCGCCCAGATGCTGGGCCACCTCCAGCACGACGGATTCCCCATCGGCCTTCGGCACCTCCACCGCGCTGTACAAAGCCGGTAACTCGCCCTCGAAGCGAACGTCTATTACCGCACCGATAATTTGCAAAATCTTACCTGTGTTTGCCAAAATAGTTCCTCCTGGCGCAAATTCCTACAGAATTTGCCTTTACTGTAGCGCGTTCGCGCCGCTTACTATTTCCGTTATTTCCTGGGTAATCGCGCCTTGGCGTTGCCGGTTGAACATCAAGGTCAGGTTCTCGATAATATCCTGGGCGTTCTTGGTCGCCGCGTCCATGTTCAGCATACGGGCGGCTTGCTCGCACACCACGGATTCCATCATCGCCCCGTAAATAAACGCGCTCAGATAGTCGGAAACCATGTAATCAATGAAGCCTTCCGGGCTGGGGTCATATTCCATGGGGATGTTGCGGGTCTCCGTAAAATGCACAAGGCGGGACGCCAAAGGCAAAACCTGCACAACGGTGGGCTCGGTGGCCAGAATAGACGTGAACTTCGTGTAAACGATGTACACCTCGTCCACCTCACCGATGGGCTTTTCGTCGCCTTTTTCGCGCTTTTCCCCATCGCAATAGAGTTCAATCAGCTGGGCACTCAGCTCCCTCGCCTGTTCATAGCTGGGCTGTGACTTGGGAAAAGCTTCATAGTGCGCCACCTGCCCCCGGATGAGGAAATACTCCAAGCCCTTCTGACCCACCACGATAAACTTGGCGTTTTTGCCGTTATCGCTGGCGTGGAGTGCCGCCGCCTTGGCCACGTTGAGGTTGTAGCCGCCGCATTTGCCCCGGTCACTGGAAATCACCAGGTATACGGCGTTGCGTGACGGGCGGTTTTGCACAAAGAAATGCTCCGCCGCACGTTTATCCGCCGCGGCCGAGAGGGTCAAGCTGTCCGCGCCCTCCACAAAGCCTTTTATGTGTTGCCATTCCTGCCGGGCCCGCTGTAGCTTGGCCGTGGCTACCAGGTTCATAGCCCGCATGGCTTGCTGCATATTTTTTACGCTGGCGCGCCTTTGCTTAATTGCCTTCATTGACGGCATATACGGCTCTCCTTATTTTGGACACTAGGACTAGGCTTTTTCAAATTTTTCGAAAAGTTCCACGATTTCGTCCCGGGCAAGCAAAGTGCGCAGGTCGCTGACCAGCTCCGCCTTGAACTCGGGGGACAGTTCCTTCCCTTGGCTCCTGAGCTCGCGGATGGTAAGGACGTGCTCGTTGAAGGAGCGGAAGCGTTGGTCGAGCAGGCGGGTAAGGAAATTGGTGGTGGTGCGAATCAAGTCCTTAAACTCGCCGTCGATGCCGCGCTCGATGAGCCGCGAGAATTGGCTGTAGGGGGAAATCGCCTTGAAGATACGCTCCTCCACCTCGGGGGCCAGGCCGCCGTCGCGCTTGCACAGGGTACGCAAGTCCTCGCGCTCGTTGAAGTTGTAGATGAGCAAGGCGTCCTCGGTTTGGCGTTTGCGTTCCGGGGTCAGCCCAAGGGCTTGCTGGTTTTCCCCATCGTTGAGGATGAGCAGTAATTGTTCATAAGGCATCCACAGGAAGTCCTCAATGGTGGCGGCGGTCAGCTTCGCCAGCTCGCTACCGGGGTGGATGTCCTTCTTCTCGCGGATTTCCTTCAGGATATCCACACGGTCTTTTTCCGGGCGGATTTCCAGGTAATGGCCCTGGGTGAAATAGTTCAGCATGGCCGCTTCCGTGCGCACCACGTAGCGTGGCAATACCGGACGGAAGAATTTCTTCTCGATGGGGATTTCCTTCTTGGCCCCGGTTTGTTTGTCGGTATATTCGTAGACTTCCTTCCGGGTTACGGCGGTGGCGAAGAGGAGTAATACCTGCTCTTCCACCGGGAGGGGCCGCCCCTGGGGCTGCTTCAATACCTCCACGATGCGCGCACCGTGGCGCAACTGGAGCATGGTATCCGTGGAAAGGTCGGAGCCGAATTGGGAGAAGGCCGCCAGCTCGCGATATTGCGCCAGCTCCAGGCGCAAGGGGCCGGCCACCTGCTTCATGGCCTTGATTTGCGCCGAGCCGCCTACGCGGGATACGCTCAAGCCGGGGTTGATGGCCGGGCGTATGCCGGAGTTGAACAATTCGGTTTCCAGGAAAATTTGACCGTCGGTAATGGAGATAACGTTGGTGGGGATGTAGGCGGAGATATCGCCGGCCTGGGTTTCGATGATGGGCAACGCCGTCAGCGTGCCGCCGCCCCGGGCTTCCGACAAACAGGCGGCCCGTTCCAGCAAGCGCGAATGCAGGTAGAATACGTCACCGGGGTAGGCTTCGCGCCCCGGCGGGCGGCGAAGGAGCAAGGACAGCGCGCGGTACGCTACCGCGTGCTTCGAGAGGTCGTCATAGACCACCAGCACGTCCTTACCTTCTTCCATCCACTCCTCGCCGATGGCACAGCCCGCGTAAGGGGCGATGTACTGCATGGGCGCGGTATCGCTGGCGTTGGCGGCCACGATGGTGGTATAGTCCATGGCCCCGGCTTCTTCCAGGGTGCGGTGAATCCGCGCCACCGTAGAGGCTTTCTGCCCGATGGCCACATACACACAGCGCACGCCGGTATTTTTTTGGTTGATAATCGTGTCCAGTACGATGGTGGTCTTGCCCGTTTGGCGGTCGCCGATAATCAATTCCCGCTGGCCGCGGCCGATGGGTACCATAGAGTCGATGGCCTTGATGCCCGTCTGCAAAGGAACGTTTACTTCCTTACGCTCGATTACGCCGGGGGCGATACGCTCGATGACGCGGGTGCGGGTGTATTTCAGGGTGCCTTTGCCGTCCAAAGGCACGCCCACCGGGTCCACAACGCGCCCCATCAGGCCGTCGCCCACGGGAACCTCCGCGATGCGGTTGGTCCGTTTTACCGGGTCGCCTTCCTTTACAGTGTCGTCCGGGCCCAGCAGTACCGCGCCGATGGAGTCTTCGTCCAGGTTCAGCGCAATGCCGAAAAGCTCGCCGGGAAATTCCAGCAACTCACCGCTCATTGCGTTTGTAAGGCCGTAAACGCGGGCGATACCGTCGCCGACATGAATAACGCTCCCGGCCTCAGCCACATCTACCTTGGTAGAATAGGCACGGATTTGTTCTTTAATAATGGAGCTGATTTCATCAGGCTTGAGTATCATGTGCCGCTCTCCTTTTTAACAATTTGTTTCACTTCGTCCTTCATATTCCGCAACAGGTTCCGCAGGGTGCGGTCGATGTAGAAGCCGTCCACCTGAATGCTGATGCCCCCAATCACGTCGGGGTCCACCATCACCTGCACGTCAACTTTTTTGTTGAGCTTACGGGTCAGCAACGCCGCCATGCTGGCCAGCTGACTCTCGGTCAGTGGCACGGCGGATTTTACCCGGGCTGTGGTCTGGTTGTGGTGGCGGCGAATCATTTCCACCAGCTGGTTCAACGCGGGCAAAATGAAGGCTTCCCGGTTCTTGGACACCGCCAGATGCAAAAAGCCCATCAAATCCTTGTCCAGATGCTGGGAGAAAACCCGGTCGAAGAACGCGCTCTTTTCCGTTCCCGTTACCCGGGGGTGGGTGAGGAAGGTTTTACACTCCTCCTCCATGAGGGCGTTGCGCAAAAAGGTGGTCTGGTCCAGGTACTGGGCCAAGGTGCCTTGCTCAGCAGACAGCTCAAAAAGCGCGGTGGCATAGCGTTTGCCTAAGTCAGCCATACACTATACCCCCTTGAACACGGTGGCTTCCAGCTCGGCCATGGCCTCGTCGAAGAGGCGGCTGTGGGCGTTGACGTCGATGCTGGCGGCCAGTAGCTTGCCCGCCATAGCCGACGAAATCTCCACGATGGATTGCTCCACCTGGTCCTTCACCCGGTTTTTCTCCGCTTCGATTTCGGCGTTGGCGCGGGCTTTCAGCGCGTCGATTTCCTTCTTGGCTTCCGTCATGTCGCGGTTGCGCCGCTCGATGGCTTGCTTACGGGCATCGTCGAGAATCACCGTGCGTTCCATTTCGATGTCCTTCAGCTGTTGCTCGTACTTGCTCTTCAAGTCGAGGGCCGCTTGCCGCGTTTGTTCCGCTTCGTCCAATTCTTTGGCAATCCTGTCGGCCCGTTCGTGCAAAAAGGCACGCACCGGCTTATACAGGATAAAGGTCAGCAAAACCGCAAGCAAAATGAAGTTGAACAAATGGGGAATCAACTGCATAAAGGTTTGCTGGTCCATGCCAAAGAGCCTTGGCTCCGCGTTAAGTAAAAACAGGAATCCTTGATTCACTACAATCATCCCTCTCGTCTTGCTGTGCAAAACTGGCTAGATGGGTAAGCAGGCTATAATGTCACATGCGGCGTTGGCTGCTGTCGGGCTGAAGGAAGCGATGAGCCGGTTGATTAAGTCGTCGGAGAGGAGGGGCTGTACAAAGAGAATCAAGATGGCGATAACGAAACCGTAGATACCCGATGTTTCGGCCATGGCCAAACCAATGAACATATTGGTGGTGATGGGGCCACGGGCTTCGGGCTGGCGGGCGATGCTTTCAATGGCCTTGGACGCCACGTTACCCTGCCCGATGGTGGTAAGGATACCATTCAACAATGCGATTGCCGCTGCGATGTACGCCATACCCAATACAAATGCTACCGGATGATGCATATTTCATTCCTCCTTATGATAGGGACGATGCCCTTTTTCTTTCGTTATTTAACGCTCCGCCGCCGCTAACCCTACGAAGGTCAGGCTGAGGATTGTAAATATAAAGGCCTGTAAGGCACCGAAAGCAAGGTCAAAGAACAGATGCAAAAACACGGGGATACCAAAGCGGGTGAACACCGGAGCCAGCCCGTACAGCAAAGAAATCAGAATCAAGCCCCCCAGGATATTGCCGAACAAACGGAAACTGAGGGATATGGGGCGGGAGAACTCGCCCAGGATGTTGACGGGCAGGAACACGGGATGGGGGCTTAGGTAGGTCCCCTTTATGTATTGCCAGCCGTTGTGGCGGATGCCGGAATACTGGATGAAGAAAAACGAAGTCAGGGCCAAGGCGAAGGGCAGGGGCCAGTCTGCGGTGGGGGGGCGTTGCCCCGGTAACAGGCCGAAAATATTCGAAAGTAGCAAAAACGCGAACAAGGTGAAGAACCAGCCGCCCATCCACTGGATTTTGGGACTGCCATTGCTCTTCATGAAGCCGTCGAAGGCACCCACCATCATTTCCACCACATTCTGGAAGCCTTTGGGCTTGTCGGTGAATTTTTTCAGCTTGACACGGGCGATGATGGCAAAGGTGAGCAACACCGCCATAATTACCCAGCTCACAACGATGGTGTTGGTAATCCAAAGGTCAACGCCGAACAGGCTAACCACGCCATGAATCGGTACGGTTACGTCAAACATTGGGGTTCGCTCCTTCGTCCTTAAAATCTTCCTTATAGTCCTTGCGGGTGAAGAAACCCATGGAATAGCTGGCTATGGGCTTGGTGAAGACGCCGAAGACCGCGCCGAATAAAAAGGGCAACCCCAGTACCTCCACGTTGGCCAAAAAACCCGCCCCCACCAAAGCCGCCAGGGTAAACAGATTGCGCAACAGCGACCGGATGCGTATATAGTTGACGGCGACGGCGGCATCCACTTCCGTTACTTCCGATACGGTTTTTTTCAGCCAGAAAACCTTCAGCACGCATACAGCGGCGGTTACAGCCGCGCCCAAAGTGAAGGGCAACCCTTCCCAGGAGCGGTAAAAAACGAAGCCACCTGCTGATATAAGTAAAAATGCAAATCCGATAATCAGGGTCATGCGCTTGGCGTAAAGCTCCATCGACGGATAGTTGTCCACGTACCCGGTACCCCTCTCAAACACGTTTTGCCGTGTCATACATAAACTTGAACGCGGCGATAATCCCAATAAACACGAAAACAAGCGTAAACAGCGGGCTCGTTCCGAAACGGTTATCCAGGAAAAGGCCAAAAAAAACCGCAAGACCGATGCAGGCTATGGTCCCGATAGCCAGTTGGGTCAGCAAAGACGCGGCACGGAGAATCTTCTTGCGCTCTTCTTTGCTAAGCTTGGGCATGTGGTACTCCCGGACATTTTCTAAGAATATGTAATGATACCCCCACGGCTTGGGATATGTCAAGGGAAAAAATATATTCCTTGCGCATTAACACAATTTACCAGGGCGACGTTATCCCCCGCGCTCCTTGCTGTAGCGCGAAATATTTAGCAATACCCCCGCCAGAGCCATGCTGACGATAAGGGATGTGCCGCCATAGCTGATAAAGGGGAGCGTTACGCCGGTATTGGGGATGGCATTGGTGACAACGGCGATGTTGATTATGGCTTGGAAGGCGATGCCGAAGACGATGCCGATGGCAGTCATAGAGCTGAAGGTATCCGGCGCGTTGAGGGCGATTTTAATGCCGCGCCAGATGAAAATGCCGAAGAGGAGCATGACCAGCCCCGCGCCGATTAAGCCCAGCTCCTCGGCGATGATGGCGAAGATGATATCGTTGTGGGCTTCGGGCACGAAGGTGGCCTGGCGGGATTCCCCTATCCCCAGGCCGAAAAGGCCGCCGCTGGCGATGGCGTAAAGGGATTGAACAATTTGAAAGCCCACGTCATCGAAATAAGCCCAGGGGTCGCGCCACGCGGCTACCCGGGCAATACGAAAGCCCTCGCCAAATACAATTATCCCCACGGCACCCGCCACCCCCGCCGCGCCAATGAGAACAAAACGTAAAATATGAGGGCTGGCAATGAAAATCATACCAAAGGCGATAACCGCCACAATGATGCCCGAGGAAAATCCGGTATACATAACCAGGCCGGTAATCAGCCCGGCCACCCCGCAGTAAATTAAAAAGCCCGGCCAGTTGCGAAGCCCGCCCTCGTATTCGCTCACCATCCACGCCATGATGAAAATGGCGGCGGCTTTTGCGATTTCCGAGGGCTGGAAGGCAAAATCCGTGCCCGGTATGGGGAGCCAGCGGATGGCACCGCCGGAGCCCAGGCCAATAAACAAGACGGCAATCAGCAAGCCGATGGTGACGGCGTATAGCAACCGCGCCCAGGGCTTATACCAGCCGTAGTACACATTGGCGGTAATATTCATCACGATAAAGCCGCCGATGGCCATCAACCCGTTGCGCCGCAGGAAGTAAAAGGCGTCCTGATTGAAGATAATGCGGGTGGCGGCGCGCACATAGCTGGCGGAGAAGACCATGATTACGCCGATGCACACCAAGATGATGACGACCAGGTATAAAGTATAATCCATTGAACCCACGCTGACCACGGTGGTGGGCTTGGTTTGCGCAGGATTGTTTCGCGGTTTCGGGGGGCGCGTCCCGGTCACGCTACGCGTATCGGTCATGGCAGCCTCCTTACATATTCTTTAAACTTGTCGCCGCGCTCCTCGAAGTTGGTGAACATGCCAAAACTGGCGCACGCCGGGGAAAGTATAACACAATCGCCGGGGCTTGCGTAAGAGGCGGCCAATTGTACCGCGCCCTCCAGGGATTCTGCTTCCTCGTAGGCCGTGTAGCCCACATCGTCGCAGGCGGCTTTGATTTGCGGCGCGGTCTGCCCCAGGAGAATCACGCGCTTTACCCGCTGGGGAAAATACGCCACCCATGGGGAAAAATCCGTCTGCTTGTCGTATCCGCCGCCGATAAGCACCACGGGCCGGTTGGTGGCCTTGAGTGCCTGTATGGCGGCGTCCACGTTGGTGGCCTTGGAGTCGTTATAATAATCCACGCCGTACAGGGTTTCCACAAATTCCAAGCGATGGGCCACGCCCTTGAAGGCCCGCAGTCCTTCGGCAATGGTTTCCACGGGAACCCCGGCGCATAGGCATAGGGCCGTGGCGGCCAGGGCGTTCTCCGGGTGGGCGCGGATATGCATTAGCTGTGCGACAAATTCCTCGGGCTGGCTTTCGTCCAGCCGGGCATAAATCGTGGCGTCCCGCAGGTACACCCCCGTGGAAATGCGAGGCAACCGGGTGGAGCTAAAGTAAATTACCTTGCAGGGCGGCTTCATTTCCCGGGTGATGGGGTTTTCATAGTTGAGAATCGCAAAATTGCCGTCCCCTTGGTTGGCGAAGATGCGTTCCTTCATATGAATATAGGTATCCATGTCGCCGTGGCGGTCCAGGTGGTCTTCGGTCATGTTCAGCACCGCGCTGATATGGGGGCGAAAGGCCACGGCGGTTTCCAATTGGAAGCTGGAGATTTCGGCCACCACCCGGTCATTTGCGTCCAGCGTCCCGACTAAGCCCGTCAGGGGTACGCCGATGTTCCCCGCCACCACGGTGCCCGGGTTGTGCCGTTTGAGGATTTCCCCTGTCAAGGTCGTCACCGTGGTTTTCCCGTTGGTTCCGGTAATGGCAATCATGGGGCAGGGACAGCAACGGTAGGCCAGCTCCACCTCCCCCCACACGGGCATGCCCAGGGCTTGTGCCTTTTGCACGAAGGGCTTATAAACGGAAATGCCGGGGGAGATGACGATGAGGTCATAATTTTGCACGATTTCGTCGGGCTCTGTCCCCAGTATGTAAAATACGTCCTTCAGCGGCTCGGGGCCTACCTCCTTGCGCACGTCCTGGAGGTTTACGTTGGCACCCTTCGCCAGCAGTAGCTTCGCCGCGGCGATGCCGCTCCGGGCGATGCCGCAGACCAGCACATTTTTTCCGGTAAAATCCATATGCACTAAACTCCTTGTAAAGCCAAATATCCCAGCAAACAGGCCATCGCCGTGATGACGTAGAAAAAGGCAACGATTTTCGTCTCCGGCCAGCCCGACAATTCAAAGGTGTGGTGAATGGGGGCCATCTTAAAGAAGCGTCGGCGTGTGAGCTTAAAGTATCCCACTTGAATAATCACGCTCAGGGTTTCCACTACATATATTACCGCCACGATGAGCAAAAACAGCGGCATCTGTAGCATGAGGGCAATGGCGGCGACGAATCCGCCCAAGGCCAGAGAGCCGGTATCGCCCATATACAGCCGGGCCGGATGTGAGTTGAACAGTAAAAAGCCCATGAGCGCGCCCACCGCCGCGCCTGTGACAGGCAAAATGGGCGAGTTGAACATCCACGCCGCAAACATGAAGAACACGACAATGAGGGCCGTGACCCCCGCCGCCAGGCCGTCCAGGCCATCGGTGAGGTTGGCTCCGTTGGTGGAGCTTAAAAAAATCAAACAGGCGAAGGCCGGGTAGAAGATGCCCAAATCCAGGACGATTTCCGGGAAAAAGGGGATGAGGATTTCCGTGGAATAGCCGGGCAAAGTGCGCCAAAACAGCACAAAGGCCACGGATACGATAATCAGCGCAAGGAATTTTTGCCATGCCCGCAGGCCCAGATTTTGCTTGCGGATTTTTTTCTTGAAATCGTCCAGGAAGCCGATGAAGCCGAAGGCCACCGTCACTCCTACAATGGCCATGGCCTCCGGGTTGCCCCGCATGAAAATAAGCGCGGAAATTAAAAAGCCGGAGATAATGATTATGCCGCCCATGGTGGGCGTACCCGCTTTTTTGTGGTGGGAGGAGGGGCCGTCCTCCCGGATGTATTGCCCGAAGCGCAGTTTAATCAAATAGGGTATTAGCATGGGGCAAAGGATAATATTGGCAATGAAGGCGACCAGTATGGCATATATGGCATTATTCATGAAATCAGCCCCTCCACGATATTTTCAAAGGCCATGCCCCGGGAAGCCTTGACCAAAATAATGTCGCCGGGGAAAAGCAGATTGCGCCACTGTTGCATGAAGGCGGCGATATCCGGGAAGTACAGGGCGGAAAACGCGCCCTCCGACGCCGATTGGTAGCCCTTGTGGATATGCCGCGCCATGGGGCCTATGGCAACCAGGAGGTCAATTCCCGAGGAAGCGGCGTAGACGCCCAGCTCCCGGTGGCGCGCTTCGGAAACATGGCCCAGCTCGTTCATATCGCCCAGGATGCATACCCGGCGGGATTTTGTCTCCTCAAGCAACAGCACTTTAATTGCCTCCCGCATGGAGGCGGGGTTCGCGTTGTACGCGTCGTTGATAATGGTCATGCCCTGGCCGTGGAGAATCGAAAGCCGCCCGCCGGGCACCTCCAGCGCGTCGAAGCCCTGGGCGATTTCCGAGGGGGTCAAGCCCATTTCGATACCCACGGAAGCGGCGAGCAAGGCGTTCATCACCATGTGGTTGCCGGGGAGGGGGACGGTGAGGTGTATGTCTTGCCCGTCGATGCGGAAATGACAGCGGGTTTCGGTCATGCCCCGGGGTTGGGTGTGAATAATATTGGCCGCGCCGGGATAGCGTTGCCTAAAGGATTTTACCTTTATATCAGCGATGGGCCCGGTGAGGAGGGGGTCATCGCCGTTGAAGATAATTATGCCCTGGGGATGCAAGCCGTCCACAATTTCCAGCTTGGCATGGAGAATGCCCTCCCGGTTGGCAAAGTTTTCAATGTGGGCGTCGCCGATGTGGGTGATGACGGCGATGTCCGGCGCGCCCACCTTGCTTAGGGTGGTGATTTCGTTGGCGTGGTTCATGCCCATTTCAAGCACAAGCACTTTATCGTCGGCCTCAAGCTGGAAAATGGAGAGGGGGAGGCCGATGTCATTATTAAAATTGCCCAGCGTTTTCTTGGTTTTGTACCGTTGGGACAGGATGCTGGCCATCATTTCCTTGGTGGTGGTTTTGCCCGCGCTTCCGGTGACGGCCACCACTTTGATGTCGTGGATGCGGCGGTAATAAGCGGCTAAGTCCAGCAGGGCCTGGCGGGTGGAGGGGACTTGGATAAGGGGGATGGCGGGGGAGGGGGGCGAAATGTTTTTTTCCGTGAGGGCGCAAACCGCGCCGGATGCGGCGGCTTGCTGGATGTAATCGTGGCCGTCGAAGCGTTCCCCCCGGATGGGGACGAACAATGGGCCTTCCTTGCCCTGGGCGGGCGTCAGCGTTCGTGTGTCGATGCCAATGGCGGTTATGATGGCGTCATCGGGGTTGCCACAAAGCAATGTTCCTTTGCAGGCGGTAATGATTGCTTCCATGCTCAGTCGCATAATGCCTCACATCCCACTTCATAGTCGTCAAAATGGTGCTTGGTGGTGCCGATGATTTGATAATTTTCGTGACCTTTGCCGGCGATGATGAGGGCGTCGCCTTCTTTCAATAGCTTGACCCCGGCGCAGATGGCCTCCCGGCGGTTTTCGTTGATTTCATACAGGACAGGGGTTTCCTTCACACCGGCTTCGATGTGGCGGATGATTTCCGCCGGGTCTTCGGTGCGGGGATTGTCGGAGGTGAGGAGCACATAATCGGAAAGCTCCCCCGCGATGCGCCCCATTTGCGGGCGTTTTTCCTTGTCCCGGTCGCCGCCACAGCCGAAGAGGGTGATAACGCGCCGGTTGGTAAGCTCCCGCACGGCTTGGATTGTGCTTTTCAGGCCGTCGGGGGAATGGGCGTAGTCCACGAAAACCTGGACGCCGCGCTGGTTGGGGATGGCTTGCAAGCGGCCGGGTACTTGGGCAATCTGTGCCACGCCCTCCCGGATGGCCGCCGCGTGGACGCCCAGCAACTGTGCCACCCCGATGGCCGCAAGGCAATTGTATACGTTGTACCGCCCCAAGGCGGGGAGGGTAAAATATTGCATCAGGCCGCCGGCTTCCAGGTCGAATGTCATGCCCTGCGCCGTGTTTTGGATATGTAGGGCGCGTAGGTCGGCGTCGGCTTGCAGGCTGTAATACAGGCAGGGGTCGCCGGTGAAAAGCTTGAGCATGGTGGGGGTGGCGGGGTCGTCGGCGTTGGCTACGGCTGTGCGGCTGATTTTAAAAAGCTGTGCCTTGGCGTCGTGATAGTTTTGCATCGTACCGTGGAAGTCGAGGTGGTCTTGGGTCAAGTTGGTGAAGACCCCGATGTCGAAGGTCAGCCCTTCCATTTTGTGCAACGCCAGCGCGTGGGAGGAAACCTCCATGATGACGTCTTGTACGCCCATTTGGTGCATCTTGGCGAAAATCCGGTGCAATTCCAGCGGGTCGGGGGTAGTGTCGGTGGTGAAGGGAAAGTCAAAGATTTCGCCGTTTATTTGAATCCCCGCCGTGCCGATGAGCCCGGTTTTGCGCCCGCTGGCGCGCAGGATGTTTTCGATGAAGTGGGTGGTGGTGGTTTTCCCGTTGGTGCCGGTAACGCCGACGAGCCGCATATTGCGTGAAGAATGGCCGTACAGGTTGGCGGCGATGGGGCCCATGGCTTTACGGGTGTTTTCCACGTAGATGATGGGCTTGCCGGGGGGGAACGCCGCTGTTTTGTCCTCGACGAGGTACGCCGCCGCCCCTTTCCTGTCCGCTTCCATAATATACCGATGCCCGTCCACATTCAAGCCTCTTCGGCTGACAAGAAACGCACCAATTGACACTTTATTAAAATCCATAACAACATCCGACACATAGGAATCAATTGCGCCTTGCAAAACCTCGTGGGGGATGCCCATAAGCAGGTCGGATAATTTATATTGATTCATGCGTACCTCCAAGGAAACCATAAATTTTCACTGTGCCCGCAACAAAACGCGCTCCCCTTGGTTGGCCAGCTCGCCGGGGATGGGGAATTGGTCAATTATAGTATTACCCTCCCCCACTATGTCAAACCCCAGGCGCGCTTCCTTGAGCATACGCTGGGCTTCGGCGCGTTCCAGCCCGCGCAGGTGGGGGACGATGACCGGGGCCGTGCCGGGGACGGCCAGCTCCACTTCATTGAATACAGGGCGAATCCCAAGGTAGGGGAGGGTGTTTTCCAGCAAAATTTGCATCACCGGGCCGGTGACTTGGCCGCCATAGTACGCGCCCGTGGGCTCGTCGATGAGCACCAAAGCCACCACCTGGGGGTTCTCTGCCGGGGCGAAGGCCATAATGGATGAAATATATTTGCCACTGCCCCGGGGAAGCTTTTGGCTGGTGGCGGTTTTGCCGCCCACCCGGAAGCCGGGGATGTAGGTGCGCCGCCCCGTGCCCTCGCTCACCACGGATTCCAAAATAAAGCGCATGGTTTCACTCACCTCGGCGGGTAAAATCTGCTCGCCACGGGGCGGGGCAAATTCCTCCACGATACGGCCTTGCGAATCCAGCAGGCGCATCCCCACATGGGGCGTGACCAGGTAGCCGCCGTTAATTACCGTGGCCGCCGCCCGCACCAGCTGCAGGGGCGTGATGGTCAGGCTTTGCCCAAAGGCCATGGTAGCCAGCTCCACCGGCCCGATTTTTTCCAAGGGGTATAAAATACCCACCGCTTCCCCCGGCAAGTCGATGCCCGTTTTCTCCCGGAAGCCAAAGCGCATGAGATAATCGTAAAAAAGCTCCGCGCCCAGTTGCTCGCCGACGGTCATAAACACCGGGTTGCAGGAATTTTGCACCCCTTGCAGAAAGCTCTGCGCCCCGTGGGAGCGGGGGGAACGCCAGCATTTGATTTGCCGGCCGCCTACGGTCATGGAGCCGGAGCAGGTGAAAATGCTTTGGGTGGTGATGATACCTTCGGCGATGCCGGCGGCAGAGGTGACGATTTTGAAGGTGGAGCCGGGCTCGTAGGTGTCGTTGATGGCGAAGTTGCGCCACATTTGGTTCAGCTTGTTCATTTGCTCCTCTTGGTTGAAGGTGTCCCAGATTTCGGCCAGGGCGGGGTCTTGGATGGTGAAGGGGTCGTTGAGGTCGAAGTCGGGCTTGTTGGCCAGGGCGTAGATTTGCCCGTTTTGGGGGTTCATAAGGATAATAACGCCGCGCAGGGCGTTTTTTTCACGCACCAGGAGCTCGATGGTCTGCTCGGCATAGGCTTGGAGCATGACATCGAGGGTCAGCACCAGGCTGTAGCCGTCGGTGGGCGGCACGCGGTAAATGCGCCCGTGCTCCAGCACACGCCCGGCTACGTCGGTTTCCGTAAGGATGCGCCCCGGCTGGCCGCGCAGGTGGGCATCGTATTTGGCCTCCAGGCCGATGATGCCTTGGTTGTCGCGCCCGACGAAGCCGATAACCTGGGACGCCAGGAAGCCGAAGGGATATACCCGCCGGATGTCCTCGTCGATGACCACGCCGGGGAGGTTCATCCCGCGCAAGCGGTCAGCGGTGGCTTTGTCTACCTGGCTGGCCACCCGCACCAACGCCACCCGCCGGGAGATTTTCTCCAGCACATCGTACTCGTCCAGGTTCAATTCCCGCGCCAGGGTATGGGCCGTGACGGGTAAATCGCGGATTTGCGCGTAAATGACGCTTACCGACGCCACGGTTTCCGTCACGGCCAGGCCCACCATGTTCCGGTCGTAGATACTGCCCCGGTTGGGCGCGATGAGCCGGTCCCGGGTTTGCTGTTCGAAGGCCAGGGCCTGCCATTCCTCCCCGCGGAAGGCTTGTATGTAAAAAATACGCCCCACCAGCGCAACAAGTGCGAGCTGCATAAATAACATGGTATATAGTGCCTTCTTTCGGATATTGAAGGGAGCCTTGAACCGTTGCATACACGCCGCTTTCTATTTTTGATTACAAATATCGTATTCACATTGGAGGGTGAAAATGTTTCCAATGGCAAAATGGGATAAAAATTTACATTTTATATAAATATGCGTTATACTGGGCGGACTAATTTTGATAGGGGCGATATAATGAACGCGAACGTGGATTTAATGAAGGTACTGAGCGACAGTGCCACCACCATGCGCTTTGCGCAGGGCAATGCCATTACCACCGAGGGCGATGGCATGGGCGATGAAATGTTTTTTCTCCTTTCCGGGAAGGTGGGCGTGTATAGGAATTACAAAAAGGCCAATGAAGTGAAAATCGCCGAGTTGAATCCGGGCGATTTTTTTGGTGAGATGACGTTGTTTTTGAACCGGCCCCGAACCTCCACCACCGTGGCGGAGACCGAGCCGGTTATCGTGCTTGCCGTAAACCGTTCCAATGCCTATGAATTTTTACAGCATCAGCCCCAGGTGACTTTTGCCATGCTCAAGGCCCTTTGCGAAAGGCTTGAAAAAATAACGGATTTGAAAGTTTCAACTTTCACCGCCGGAAAGCCCGCCGCCGTTGCCGCCGCGCCCGTTGCCGCGCCCGCGTCTGCCGCGCCTGTGTCTGCCACCCCCGCCCAGCCCGCCGCCGCCCCCAAAAAAGAAGCCGCGCCCGTCACAGCCACCGCGCTGGATACCAATACCGATTTATTCCCCCAGGGGCATAAAAAATACTCGTTGCAAATCCCCGCCACATCAGATGAAATGATATACGAAAAGAAATTCGAATGCCCCCTGTGCGCGAAGAACTTCACCACCTACGGTGCGCGGGACACACGCCTGAAGGTCATCGAGCGCGAGAAGGATTTCCGCACCCGGCATGAGGGCATCGACATCACCCATTACGAGCTCGTCACCTGCACCCATTGCTATTTCAGCAATTTCGATACGTCCATGAAGACAGCCATCGCCTCCCGTTTTTATCCCAATACAAGCAAAATCACCGCATATGGAAAGGGACTGGGGCTTACCTTCGCCAAGGAGCGTAATATCAACGAAATCTTTGCCGGGTATTACCTTGCGTTGAAGGGCGCGGATTTGTTCTATACCCACAGCCATCTATTGGTGGCGAAGGCTTGGTTGCGCCTGATGTGGCTGTACAAGGATTGTGAAGATACCCAAATGGAAGACTACGCCCTGGAAAGAGCGCACAAAGCCTACATTTCCGTTTTCGAGAACACAGAAGTCAACCCCAACGCCGCACAGCAAATCAGCATTATCGTTGGGGAGCTGAGCCTGCGGGTGAACGACCTGTCGTCGGCGAAAACCTACTTCACCAAGGCGCGGATGCACCGCTCCGGCGGTCAGGTCATGATAAAAATGGCCGAGGACGGCATCGACGAAATCAGACGCAGAGAAGCAGGGGAATAACCCCGCTTGGAGGAATTGGATAAAACTGCCAAAAAAGCCGCGAACGCGGCTTTTTTTATATTTTTTCATAAGACAGCCCCTTATATGGTGAAAGGTTAAAAAGAGGCTACCCCTGCAAGGTTAGTTCATGATATTTTTTTTCATCCAGCTCAGCTTCTTCATTTCTGCCCATTTTTTTATAGAGTTCGCTTCGGTTAATATACGCTAGGGCGTTTTGGGGATTCAATTCAATAGCCCTGTTGAAATCATGCAACGCGTTATCATTATCTCCCCGCTTCATATACAAATAACCTCTGTTGTTGTGCACTAACATATAATTTGGATTAATTCCAATAGCTTTATTGTAATCATCTAAAGCTCTTTCAATTTCATTCATTGATGCGTATGCATTCCCTCTATTGTTATAAGCCCATGTAAATTTCGAATCGAGTTCGATTGCTTTGTTATAATCTATTAGTGCGCGTTCAAAATCGCCAATATCATAATACTCAACTCCTCTGTCATTATACGAATGCTTATACCTATCGTTAAGCTCTATAGATTTGGTAAAAAGTTTTATTATTTCTCTTTTTTTTAGCAACATTTGATTTTTTGTTAAATTTATTTTATTTTTTATACTTGCTTTAACGACTCCCTTTAAATGATAGCCTTTATAATCGGTTTTATTTATTTTGATATATGCTTGAATCATTTTTAAAGCCTCATCGAACAATTCAACACCCAACAGGCAAATAGCCAATTCATATCGTAATGTTGGATTAATGCTTTTATTTAACGAAAGGGCCATCTCAAAATCAATTTTTGCGTCATTATAATTATTAAAATCGTATAAAAAAATCAAGCCTCTTAAATAACATATTTCCGCTTGCAATTTTTTATTTTTTCCGGCATCAAGGCGCAAGGCTGTGGATAAATCAGCTATGGCGTCGGTGAGATTGTCGTTATATCGGTTGTATACCGCCGATTTATATAAAATGTCGCAGGAAGTGATGCCACTCGCTTTTTTGGATTGCAGGTCGCTGTAAAATGCATTAATTGATTGGCCTCCCCGCAATGTCTCCAGCAGTTCTTCCACGCGGCCTTTATTGTCATATTCATAAAAATAATATTCTGATTTATTAAAAATGGATTTTCTTTTATTTGTTAATTCATTTGTAGAAATAATTTTAGTAATTAGCCGATAATAATCGCCATATATATGGCTTTGGGTTCGGCCATTCGTATTCTTTCGCAGGATGTTTTGCTCGTCCATCTCAATTTTCCGCTCGGAATGGATAACGGTAATATCAGCATCGGACAAACCGGGCGCACCTACCGCTTCAATTAATTTCTTCTTCGCTTGGGCAACAATGGCAGAGGTTTCCGCAGAGAGGGGCATGGGTATACGCGTGAGGGCGCAAAATACATCTATCTTCTGATTTTTCTCATGATATGAAGCGGAGGCAATCTGCCGGTACATCAAGCCCGTGCCGTGGTAATTTTCTCTATTGTTGGCAGAAAAAACGATGGTCTTATCCGCAAGGGCCATGGTACACAGCTTGCTTAAAACCGTGATGCCCGAGCGGGAATCAATAAACAAGAAATCCGGCTTTATTTCCGTTTCAATTTGGTGCTTGAGGTATTCAAAATACAATAAACCATTATTGTCTTCCCCAAAAAAAAGATTGTCCCAATTCATTTTGGCAAGGGTTTTCCAGTATGTTAAGTTCAAGCCCTTACCCGCGCTCATCAGTTTAATATAGCCGCCGTTTGGGGTTATTTCATATGTATGAATATATTCGCTCACCGATTCGGGATAGTTGCCGTCTATGCAGGAATGGATATATTCTAAAACCCCCGGCTTATTATGCAATTTGTCCCGGTCAGGCTCGGGGTCAAATTTATAAAGTATGCCGGGGGCTTCCAAGTCCATATCTAATATGCAAACGGAAAAATGATTTTCCGCCAGATATTTTGCCGTATAGGCCAGCGCGAGAGTGCGTCCCGCACCCCCCTTATATGAATAAAAAGCTACCGTTTTCATATGCAGTTCCTTTTGCTGTAGGTTTTATGCGGCTTCGGTGGTTTCGCCAAACCCCAAGTTATTTTTAAAAGCCTCTTTTTTACTGTATTTCTCATCAAAATTCGGCAAAATATCAGATATTATGCCGAGCCTTCTTTTTTTTACTTCCAACGCGTTTTCGTGGAAAATTTGCCGTATTTCATCCAAGGTATGTTGAAGCTCGGCGTCCAGGATTTCAATGGGTTCTTTGTTCTGTGCTTTTGCGATAGTATCCACGCGCTCAAAGTCTTGCTTTAGCTCTTTAATAAAATCAGGATTATTAAATAATTTTCCGGCCATTGTATTCACATACCTTCGCAATAAAATGAGAAGCCCGTATCAAATTCTTGAATTGTGTTGCAAATCGCGGGAAACGTAGCGTTGGATACGGCCCTGCACCATTCGGCTTTACTGTCATCACTGGAAGCGTCTAACATCTCAAAGCTTATGCCGCTGGCTCTCATGAATCGTTGTGCTTCAATTTTAATAGTTTTATTTAATTTATTTATTATTTTACTATGGGTTTTTTCTTGATTTATTTCATGAAATGCAAGACCCTTTTGTATAAAATAAAGATTCCCTATATTTCCGCATACGGCCATATTTTTGAGGATGGTGTGCTTGAAAAATATGGCGAAATCCTTATCCGAGGGGAAGATGCTGTCGGGGTGGTTATGCGCGGTAGATACCGATAAATCCGGCTCTTCTTTCAAAGCGGCCAATGTCTCGCTTATATCAACGCTATAAGCATCACCCACATCATGCTTGTGGTATCCGCTGGTATTAAACGTGTAGGCATTCTCCACTTTATGCGTTAAGCCATACAGCAAAGTCAGGCGCAGGTAAGCAAAGAAGGCTTTTGTTTCCCCTTCAGTTAAATAGGGCACCTTTTGAATTAACGCAATAATATTATCTTTCAGCCGCTGGGTGATTATCGGCAGTTCATCAGAAGTATGTACCATTTTTCACCATTTTAGTCTACGGATGGCCGTAATTATACAGCTACCTTCCCACGCTTACAACCCCCGGCAGGGGCCGGTAGGTGGAGGTATTCACCTGTATCCGCTCCACGGCCTGATTGTGCATGTAGACATGCTTAAAAACTTCGTAGGTGTAGCCCATCACGGATTCCAGGGTGATGACCCGCTGGCCGGGGGCCAGGGCGGCATCGACGATTTCTTTATAGGGGCCGGGCTCCGTTGTGCCTGTGCGCTCGCTGGTGAAGCGGATGGTGCGCCCGGCGGGCCGGCCTTCGAGGCCGTGAAGGGCGATGTGTAGCCGACCGCCGCCCATTTCGGCGGTGATGAGTATGGGCTTGGGCGTATTGTTTTTGAATTTTAAATCGTACCAATCCCCGGCGAGGGTGGCGTCGAAGCCAAAATCGGCATAGCTGACCCGGGCCGAATGGTTGTGCCGCTGTACTACCTTCAGCTCGGAACGCAAAACGGCGTTATACAAGGTGGTGGCGACTTGGCACACGCCGCCGCCGATATCCTCCACAGGCTCGCCCCGCACCAAAACCAGCGCGGCTTCATACCCGCTGTTGGGCAAATGCGCCCCGATAACCGTCCCGGTGGAGAAAATTTCCTCGGGGAAAATTACTTGGTTGTGTATCCGGCCCGCCGCCTTGTTGATATTGCGGATGCGCGGGTCGTCAAAGCCGCCCAGGTAAAATGTCTGGTACGCGCCAAGGACACTGACGGTGAAATTCAAATCCGCCGTGGTATAGCGTGGCGGCAGGACGCGGGGGGTGAGGGCTATCGTCCCCTCGGCCAGCTCCGCCAGCAGTGCCTGGGTGTGCGCGATGGCCAAGGCCGTGTCTATGGCCAGTCCCGGTTTCTCCGGCAACACCACGATTTGCCCGTTTTGATGGGAAAGCCGCGCATTCACGGGGGGGCGGTGCAGTTTTCCGGCGATTTCAGTTATTTCATTTTCTATCCGTGCCGGGTCAAAGCGAAAAACCGGCGGGGTCGTAATCTCGTGGGCTCGCCCCAGCAGACGGGTCAACCGCCGCCACAAATTGCGCACCTGGCCATAAACCTGCGCCGATTCCACCACTTCGGTAAAATCAAAGTGCGCACCGAATGCCTCATAGCCGCGCTCGGCCACCTCCTCCCCCTCCAGGGTGTAGCGTATGCGCAGTGACGCCAATTCCGGCTGGAACCGCTCCCGCAACGCCTCCATGGCTTCCTCCGGGGTCATCCCCCCCACGGGAACGCCATGGATGACCATATGTATGTAAATCCTGTCCGCGTCGGCGGTGGGGAAAAGCAATACCAGCACAGCAAGCAACCCCGCCACCGCCAGGCAAACCCCCAGCACAATAACCCGCGACATAAAAACCCCCCGCATTCCTATAGTATTAAACTATATGAACGCGGGGGGTTAAATAAGACCGCTTGTGTCTACTTAAAAATCTGTCCCCAAACCACTTCGCCCAAAATGGGAATCTTGAAGGTAGTGCCCTCGTAGGCTTTTAGCATGAGGAAGAGTGCGACGAGTACCATGAGTACGCCGCCAATCACCAGCAAAGGATTGATGGCAAGGCCGAGTAGCCAGCCCAGCAGGGGGATGCTGGTGACAAAGTTGAGAATCGCGCCGATTACATACAGGAACAGGAAAAACAGCGTGGATTGCAGCGCGTGGAAGCGCACAAACTTATTTTCGCGCTCCAATATCAGCACGACCACACCGGAGAAGGCTCCGAAAAGGTAACTCAGGGCGGCGGCGATGTTTTCACTTAGGCCAAAAATAGATTTGTTTGTCATGGGTAAGACCTCCTATACTAAGTGTAGCAAACTTGCTTGCTGAAAACAGATACGCACCGCCGCGGCGAAAGTCTGTTAGTCTAAGGCCACACCCATATTTTCCAACATATCCGCCACACGGGCGCGGCGGGCGTTCCATGGGTTGGCCGGGAGGGTGGCGAAGCCTTCCAGGGCGGCCAGTTCGACGAGCACCTCGATGGCTTCCTCACTGCGGGCGGGAATACGATAATACAGCGTGCCCAAATGGTACAGCAGGTGGGCGAACTGGGGGTTGTGGGGCGTGATAAAGAGCCGTGCGTCCTCCAATTGAATCAACGCCCGGTCATAATCCCCGTCGTTGAAGCTGGCGATGCCCCCGGTAGCGTAATGGGTGGCCAGGCGGGGCAGGGCGGATTCCATAATGGCTTCGGCCATGGCGACGATGTCTATGGGCAGACCCTCCAATGGGACGCGCATGAGTATGTTCACCGCTTCGCGCAAGTCCTCTATGTTGCCCATATGGTAGCGCGAATTGGCCATAAACACGCGGATGATGCGGTCATTCTGGTTATATTGGGTCTGCCAATGGGTGATTTCGGCGTCGCGCTCCGTAATTTGGTCGCGCAGACGGTTCTTGTCGGCGTTGAGGGTGTCGATTTCTTGCTGGTGAAGGCTGGCGGTGTTCTCCACCTCCCGCTGGGCGTAGCGCAGGGCGATGTTGTGCCCCCGCTCAATGCCGGGCAGGTATAGGAAAAACCCGAAGGCAAGCATACATGCCGCGCCCACAATAAAGGAAAGAATGCCTACCGCGTGAAAATAAGTCGTCTTTTTCTCCTTGATGGCGATGGTTTTGAAGGGGCCGGTGTCGCCGGTTCTGGGTCCGGCGGGTGGGGCGGGTTCGGTAGCGGGCGGGGGAGGGGTGGGTTGCTTAACATTCACACGTCCGCGCGATGACTCGGGGCGGGGCTGTGCCGGATTGAGGATGGCGTAGTAATGCAAGGCAATGGGGTTGCGGGCGTCTATG
>Ga0209755_10000741_pt1 | contig 57331 bp, 59 predicted proteins | sample TergutCo191P1_FD_187301 | JGI IMG/M metagenome (GOLD analysis project Ga0209755, IMG submission 187301) | Cornitermes sp. P1 segment gut microbial communities from Petit-Saut dam, French Guiana - Co191P1 (SPAdes) (version 2) | ecosystem: Host-associated > Arthropoda: Insects > Digestive system...
TTCGTTTCGGAGAAAATTTATAAAATAATTAAAAAACATAAAATGCTTGGATGTGAGCTCGTTAAACTACATACGAGTTGGGTTGAGAATGGTTAGCTGCCCCCCGTGCCTCCGTTGTCATTTGGAGACCTGCGGGGAGTGGAATCAATAATTTAAAAGAACAGGAGAGCAATAATGCGTAATTTTTCCCTTGAATTTTCTAAATCTAATGGGAAACCAATTAAATACAAGGATTGGGAACTTATTGCGATAGACCGAATCCCCGTACAAAAGAAATTTTCAGGGACGTTAAAAATTATATCAACCAATTCGGAATGGAAACAGGCAGTATGTTTAGATTCAGATAAGGGGGGTACGTTGGCTATGGGTTCTCAAAAGCAAAAAAGATTTGTTGTATATGCAGATGATGTCAACGATGATGTCCTTCATTTTGAGGGGACTTCAAAGGGGTTGCAATTGATAGTTTATAACGCTTGGGAACAGTTTGATCATCGCAATACACCGTTTTTGAATTATTGGATGGGTAATGCGGCAATGATACTTGAGATAGATGGTAACACCAGACGGTATAGGTGCAACGACAGCCACATGGACGACAATTTCGACGACATAATCTTTGAGATAGCCATTGACGATTGAGGGGCGCGGCCAGCCTCTTACGCGTAGGCCAGTTTCCCGCGGGCTACGGGGATGGCGCGCCCCATGACCTGCGCGGTTTCGATCCATTCGCCGATTGCGGTTTCGGCATTCTGTACCGCCTCGATATAGGACCGCCCGTCGGCCATACATCCGGCCAGTTCCGGCACTTCGGCGATAAAGGCGTTGTCCTCGGCGCTCCAGTAGACGATGATCTCATAATTATTCATTTGGTCACTCTTGCCGGACAGGATATTAGTAACTATTTTTTCGTGTTTTCCCATTTTCTATTATGCTGCCTCTTTTATAATATAAATTATGACTTGCAAAAAAGCAAAATTACAGGCAAAAAATCATTCTGCGCCTAAATCTTCCTCAATTCAGCGCGTAAAAACACGCCTAACACCCTGTTATTCATAGACTTAGCCCCTCACAGGACGGATTTTAGGGGCGAGTTCAAATCTGTCCCAAAATAGCGTCCGGGGGATTCGGCCGCTACCCATCTATGCCGTGGCCGGAAAATATAAAAAAAGCTTGATTGATTGAAATGCGTATTGTATATTTAAAGTATGAGCGTCGAGACCATACATGCCCTAAAAGAGGCTATAAAAACGGAAAACTTACTCAAGAGGCACAATTTGAGCAAAATTGGCGTCTTTGGGTCGTTTGCCCGCGGCGAGACGGCGAACGATATCGACTTTTATATTGACGAGGATGACTACGCCCTCAAAGATTTGATCCATCTGCAAAAAGACCTCGAGAGAATAACCGAAATGGAGGTTGATATAATGCTGAAAGGGTACGCAAACCCGATTATCCTGTATCGTGCCGAAAAGGATATGAAGTATGTCACCCAATGAAAAAAATGACCTCTTGTACCTGCTTAATATTCTGGAATACACCGGAAAAATATTGAACCACTTCAAATTCAGTATTATTAAATGATTAAATAATTTAAAAGAACAGGAGGGTAATAATGCTTAGTTTTGATCTGGAATTTGCTAAATCTAATGGAAAACCAATTAAATACAAGGATTGGGAACTTATTGCGATAGACCGAATCCCTGTACAAAAGAAATTTTCAGGGACGTTAAAAATTATATCAACCAATTCGGAATGGAAACAGGCAGTATGTTTAGATTCAGATAAGGGGGGTACGTTGGCTATGGGTTCTCAAAAGCAAAAAAGATTTGTTGTATATGCAGATGATGTCAACGATGATGTCCTTCATTTTGAGGGGACTTCAAAGGGGTTGCAATTGATAGTTTATAACGCTTGGGAAATGGTTGACCACCTTAATACACCGTCTTTGGATTATTGGATAGGTAATGCGGCAATGATACTTGAGGTAGATGGTAGCACAAGACGGTATAGGTGCAACGACGGCTACCCAGACGACAATTTCGACGATATAATCTTTGAGATAACCATGGACGATGAGGTTCTGGTGAACGCTCAGCAATTGATTTATAAACAATGGCCAAAATACAGAGCGTATGATCCATTAAAACCGGAACTCAGGGGTTATGATCCATTAGACCCGAGTAAACTGAATTGCCGTGCTCCATTTCTTTTTAACATTCCAGCTCGTCTTTGTTACGAAATGTGTGCGAGAAAATGGCGTACATTAGAAATAAAGAAAAATAAAATAGATGTAGCTTTTGTTCCGGTTTGGGTTTGCAGTAATTTCTCCAAGACGAGGAAAAAAAACAAATGGAAATTAGATGTGTTATTAGCCAAATCAGATGAAAATTATGCGTATGTTTTGTATGACAACCCGAACAGCTACAACTTATTTGTTGGAACGGTAGAAATAACTTATGCACCATTTATTGAAGAAAGCGGAGTTTTTGACGAAGGACTGCTAATTCAAATGAATTATGTCAACCCTTTTTATGTTGTTAGTTTCGCAGATATTGATTCCAAAGTTTTGGAAGTCAAAAAGATGTGCGAAATACAGCCCGAATTTGAAATGCCTGAAATTTATGTACCGCCAATGTGTGAAAAAATAATGCCGGCGGTGCGAATAGACGATTTTCCTGAGACCTTGCAAAAATTGCTCAAAAAAGAATTTGATTCCGATTGCAGCACAGCTTTTAAATCCTTAAACTGGCATTTTGATTATTGCAGTGATTCCAGTAACTACTATTTTTGGGGCCTAAGAAAGCGGCCGATACTGCCGCCAGAATATAAGAGACGTAATTGGTGAAATATCTGCACCAAATAAATTATCAAAGAATGAGAAAGTAGGATTATTATGTTTAATAAAAAAATGACAGTTACCATAGCTGAACCATGGGATTTTACTTCCTCTGAAGGAGATAATACACTTATTGTTGAAATGCTAACTCAAAACGATGATGGGTTTATTGCAAAATGTTGTTCGAATTTTGACGGGAAGAAAAACCGGTTGCTATTTCGTAAAAGGAACTCATATGGACAATATAATATACATGGAATTGATGATTCAATTATAAGCAATGTAATAGAATCTTCTTCATTAGAGTTTATAATGATTGGTACCGTTCATTATTAAAATACATTTTTAATCAATGGAAAATAGGAAAAGATAAGGAACTAATATTATGGAGTTATCATTAACAAGCATAGCGTGGCAGGAAGCATCGGACGACCATTCGCTAATAGGCAATCTAATTGTCAAGATGATAAATGAAGATTTGGCGCTGGCAAGCTTTCAAATGGACGGCGTTGATAAATGGTCTCTAATGACTATTTTATTGCCGGATGACAATTCCGGGTATGGCGAAAACCACAGGTTTAACCGTAAGCAAAAAACATTGGACTACACCCTGAAAATAGATTATGACGCTTTTTCAAAAAGCGATTATTTGGGCAAAGCGCAACTGATATTTGAGATGTTTTTTCGCGCTATTGATACAATGACAGGAAAAAAGATTCCGCAGCCGCAGATTAATGCCCTGAGAGAAATATGCGTTAATACGCGTGAAAAAGTTAAGCGTATCAGCGATCTCAAAAAAGCGTGTTTGGAGATACGTGAGAAAGCCATAGCCGAGGCGCGTGAAAGAGATAAATTAAAGGCGCTTGAAGAGGCTAAAATAAAAACCCCGGAAAAAATTAAATCGAATGAATTACAACCGTCATTGGCAAAAAACGGTGCAGCTATGAAGACTATAATGATATCGTCATTTGAAGATTTATGTAAAATCGGCAGAGAATCCGGCTATCCATTAGATGGCAGTTATGAATTAACCTGCGACATCGATGCATCGGCCAGCCGCAAAATGAACGGCGGGCAGGGTTTCGAGCCTGTCGGGAATTGCGTTCTTGATGACAGCGGCAAAACTGTTTTGGAAACACCGTTTACAGGCGTATTCGATGGCAAGAATTTTACTGTAAACGGACTTTATATCACCAGACCCCAAAGTGATTGTGTCGGCCTGTTCGGCTATATCGCGAACGGGGCACGGATAATCAATATCCGTGTTGCCGGGCATTTATCCGGCCGAAACAGAGTAGGCGGCTTGGTGGGTTTTAACAATATGTGCGTAATTATCGGATGCAACGCGGCCGGAAAAGTAAATGGGGTGTTGTGTGTGGGAGGTTTGGCAGGTTCTAACATTGAGGGTACAATTGCCAAATGCAGTTCCGCTGTAAACGTAAACGGCAAAGAGAGTGTTGGCGGACTGACTGGTCTTAACAAGGGTACTATTGATACATGCTGCGCCATTGGAAAGGTGAAGGGCACTGCAAGTGTTGGTGGGTTAGTCGCATTTAACGGCAATGGTACAATCACCAAATGTTATGCAACAGGAGAGGCTATTGGTAGTATTGCCAATGTTGGCGGTTTGGTTGGAGTAAATATTGACGGAACAATTACCGACTGTTACGCAACAGGAGGCGTGAAAGGGAAAAAGTATGTAGGCGGTCTGGCAGGGGAGAACTTGAAAAGTACTATTGTTAATTGTTACTCGGTTGGCTCTGTGAAGGGAAAAGAATATACGGGTGGATTTGTGGGAAACAACAGAACTTGGGATGGTCATATTTCAGAAACCGTTACTAATTGTTACTGGAATGTTACTACCTCCAAATTATCCACATCGGACGGTGGAACGGGAAAAAACACATCAGAAATGAAAAATTATAACACGTACGAAGACTGGAATTTTGACGGAACATGGCAAATAGAAAATGGTGAGGCTTATCCAACTTTTCGGATAGCTCCAATATAATAGTTAATGTAAAACCGCTCCCCTGGGTTTCTCTACTACAGCTAAACAAGAACGGTCATCAGCGTGTTGTCCGAGCGCACAACGAAACACGTAAGCGCCCATAGGTGATTTGAAGCGCTTCTACGTGGCTGTAGAGTCTGCCGGGAGGGGAAGCGGCGGCTTGCGCCGCCGCTCACAGGCGCAGGATGTCATCGACGGTGAGGTCGGTGATTTTAGCGATTTCATCGACGCTCGCGCCTTGTTCTTTCATTTTTAGCGTAACATTTTTCAGTGCCTCTTTTCTGCCCCTTTTTTCACCTTCCATCTCTCGAACCATCAACGCGTCCTCTAACTTCCATTCTGTCGTCAACATATTACGTACCTCCGATCTATGGGTTTTAAGGAAATTTACTAAAATACCTTCGCTTATGCACTCCTCCGTGGCCCGGTCAACCGCCTGTTCCGGGGTTATTGATTTGTCTTTGGCGTATTCGCGGCTTTTGGCTATAAGCACTTCGTACCCGTTGAGCGTAGCGCTACGCCTCGCCATGTCGGGATTACGGCCTTTGTTTATGTTATATATCCGCACCACCAATTCAAGGTTCACGGGATATTTCATGTCCTGTCTGGCGAACATATCCGACAGATTCAAAATCACTTCATCCTTCATTTCGTCTGGGCCGTTGTAGAGAACGATAAACTCCGGACGCGGTATTGTTAACATATCTTTACGGTATATGTCCAAGTCTTTAGTCCATCGCTCATAGCTCCGCGCGATGTAGAGCAGCATCCGAAGCGGCATATTCTCGTTGATCGTAGACTGGTGCTCAATCAGCACGATAAGCTTGTCGTCTAATATGAACGAAATGTCGTTCATCGGCATCGCGTACAGGGCGTTTTCAAGCGTTATGATTGATACCTCGGTATCCGGCCCGTAATTCGTGTTATTGATAGCATTATAGAGTTCCAGAATAACCTCATTAACCCCAAACAGGAGCCTGAACAGAGAGTCTTTGATCTTCCTGTTCGCGTTGGTATCCAGAACTTTTTTCGCGCCGCGGTTTTTCATCTTTGGGTGCTTTCTTTTGTGGAAATTGCCGCTATAATTTAAATATAATACATTTTGGGGTAAGAAAAGTGTAAAAAATGTTGCAAGAGAGGTTGCCGGCAGGTACGTTTGGGATGGAAATAGGGGAGTCAAAGTATCGGCATAAGCGCTATATGTCATTGATATTTCGATAGATAGCAATGTTCGGCAATAGTTTGGGCCTTATGGGCCGTCCCCCCAGCTATTGTACATTTGCGTGCGCCTGCGGGGTGTTTAGCTGGGTGGCAGCGAGCGGGGGAGAGCGCTGTGAAAATATTAATATTGCGGCTGGGCCGCTGTGGTGGATTGGGCATAATTTGGCGCTGTTTATATAATTTTAGAGATGGAGTTGGAGGTGAGAGGGGCGAAAAAACAAACGAATGCCTTGACATAGCTGTTTACAATATATTATCTTTATCAAAAAGCTGAATGCGCCTTAAATGCGCCGAAAAATCTGTCAAAAATATTGAACCGCAGCAATAGGAGGATTTATGGACAAGAAGACCAAAGAGTTTATTGAAAAAGCGACGGCAAGAGTTCAATCTGGGCACTATTACCCTACTAAAAATTTCGCGGAAGATAGAAGTAAAGAACCTGATGTTAAGCACGGGATAAAAATAAAAAAAACAAAAGATATTGATAAACTAATCGAATGTATACTGGCATTTGATCGGGATGTTAGATATGCAATCAGGTGTGCCGTATATGTATATGATTATCAAAAATCAGAGTACTTAAAGTTTCTGAAGAAACTATTAGATGCTCATGCAACTGTGTTTGAAAACATCTTTGAATTTGATTTAAGTAAGTATACGCTGCCACATCACAATATATTGATGAAATATTTCTGCTGCATTATATTATTAACACGTTATTTTTATGGTGTTATGCCTGGAAAAGACAAAATTCAACTAATCAGAAATGCAATACCTATTTTTAATGAGAGGTTCAAAATCGAAGAACCCAAAGAACAATTGCGCTCTTATGACTTTATATTAAAAGAAGCGATTTTTGATTTTCTTGGCGGAGACTACGAAAAGGCAATTCAGCACGTAAAAAAAACGAAAGTTGATGTTTTGAAATATGAAGATTGCGATGATACGGCTCTAAAGTTCTGCATGTTTCTTGCTAAATTGGCTATGGAATCAGAAAATAAACAAGCGCGGTTTGGAGCCGAGGCGATGCTTGTATTGCTTCAATATCAATACCATTATTTTCCTATTAAAGGTTTTATGACGTTGGGTCTGAATACACCGATGATTATGCTCCTTACCTATTTGTACGCTGATATTCGTGGATTAAGTGATGACGAAATACACAAATCTCTGCAACCGGAACAAATCGTTCAAAACCTCAAACGTCTCAAAAAGCACAACGACGGTTCGGTATATTTACCTAAAAGTCTTTGGGAGAAAGCAAGATTTAGACTTTGGGATGATGTCGAAGAGGCAGAGGTAGAAGCCGATGCCGAAGACGAGTTCTGCGGAAAAGCCGTAGCCTTCGTAGGCTCCGCCGGCAACGTAGCCACCGTATATTTCGTTTCCCGTAGCCACGGCTGGTCTGCCGCCCAAAACGGCAAGATACAGAACGCGGGCGACATCCCCGAGATTCTCACCAAAGCCAAAGAGTTCAGCGCCGATGCCGACGCTGCCTCCTACTGCTACCTGCGCTATTTCAACGACTGGCCCGAGGGCAAGCGGGATTTCTTCAAAGAGGTGCTGGGGGTTCAGCCCGCGCTGCTCGACAGCATATCGAAGTCCGACTTGTGGGCGTACCCGCCGGATGGCCTCAAGGCCTTGTTGGAATATTTTTACAAGTACACCCTCTTCACGCGCTATTTTAGCGGTGCCATGCCGGATAGAAATCAGCTACTGCAATTCAAAAGCGTCTTTCCGGTATTCTGGGAGAAGTTTGAGGGCGAGACTTACAATGATCCAGCGGCGCGGGAGTTTGACAGGGAGTATTTTGGGGCTATAGAGATGATATTTGACTTTTTGGCGGGAGAGTACGAGAGCGTAGACAGCAGATTTGGAGCGTTGGGTGCGGATTTTTCAAAATTTGAGAGCGTCAACCGTACCACGATGAAGCTCTGCTCGTGTCTCTCCGATATCCGCCAAAACAGGAATGGCGAGATGGCTCCGTTTGGCGCCGATACGATGCTGGCTATTGCCCAACACCAATTTTACCTGTACGTTCTTCAGGACTTAGCGGCGGCGAAGACCGTTTTCCCGTTTATCATGCTCCTGACCTATCTGCACGGTGACGTCCGCGGGGTTAGCGAGGAGGGGATGCACAAGTCGCTGCAGGCGGAGCATATTCTGGATAAGTTAGACGATCTTCGGGCGGAGGAGTGAGCGTGGGCAGCATCAAAAGACGGGGTGCGCCGGGAAATCTGTCAAAAATATTGAACCACCTCACGCCAAGCCGGCCCGGCATTCTGTATTTTTGCTCGAATTATTTGATTTTTCCCCTGCCGTGTTGTAATTTATGGGTATGGCACGTTTACTACCTATAGGTATTCAGGATTTCACGGACATCCGCGAGCGGGGGTTTTGTTATGTGGACAAGACCCCCGTAATCCACCGGCTGATAACCGGTTCCGGCAAGGCGTTTTTCCTTTCGCGCCCCCGCCGGTTCGGGAAATCGCTGCTTTGTTCGACGCTGAGGGCCATTTTTGAGGGCCGTCGGGAGCTTTTTGGGGAGATAGCCGGCTATTCGGCCCTCGCCATAGACTCTTTAGACTGGGAGTGGAAGAGGCACCCGGTGATCCGGCTGGACCTGAACGCCGGGGTCTATTCGAACGGGGTGGAGGCGCTGCACACGTCCCTCACGCGGGAGTTAAAGAGGGAGGCCAAGCGGCATGGGGTAGACTTGGACGGCGGGGATTGCGGCAGCCAATTCGCCAGCCTGATAGAGCAGTCTTGCGATAAATATGGGGAAAGAACGGTGGTGATCATCGACGAGTACGATAAGCCGCTGCTTGAGACCATGGATCAACCGGAAATCCATGAGCAGATAAGGAAAGAGCTCAAAGGCTTCTACGGAGTTCTCAAGTCTTCCGACGAGTATCTGCGGTTTGTGTTTATAACCGGGGTGACGAAGTTTGCCCACGTTAGCATATTTTCCGATCTGAACCATCTGAAAGATTTGAGCCTGAACCCGCGCTATGCCGATATTTGCGGCTGGACGCAGGAAGAGGTCGAGCAAAACTTCGAGCCGGAGATAGAGGCGGCTTTGGGTAACGCCGGGAAGAGCCGGGGGGTATACTTGGAAGAACTGCGCCGTTTTTACAACGGCTACCGTTTTTCAAAAAGTCCGCTTACTGTCTATAACCCATTCGGATTGCTCCAGCATTTTGATGATGAGGGGGAGTTCCGTCCCTACTGGTACGAGACCGGCTCGCCGTCATTTTTGATAAAACTTATCCAAAAGCAAAAGATAAACATCCTCAACCTAAATAATCTGCGGATAGGGTACGAGAACTTCTACAAATTTGACATAGAAAGCATGGACGCGGTTACGGTACTGTACCAAAGCGGGTACCTCACCATATCCGACTATGACCAGAAGCGGGAAAAGTTCGTGCTGGACTACCCTAATCTGGAAGTCCGCTCGTCATTCTCGAAGTCGCTGATAGGGCAATACCTGATGGTCTCGAAAGAGAGCGCAAACACGCTGTTCAACAAACTGCCGGACTCACTCTTAGACGGCGATATCGGCGGCGCGATAGACGCCCTGCGCCAGCTCCTCGCGTCGGTCCCGTACGACATAATCAAAGAAACCGAAAACTATTACCAGACGGCGGTACACCTGATATTCACAATATTCGGCCTGAAATGCCGGTCGGAAGTACGGATTGCGGATGGGCGGATAGATACGCTGGTCGAGACGAGTAATTTCGTGTACTGCTTCGAGTTCAAGTTAGACAAATCGGCGGACGAGGCGCTGGCGCAGATTAATTCCAAAGATTACCTGTTACCGTGGACAGGCAGCGGGAAGAAGCTGTTTAAGGTGGGGGTTGATTTCGACAGCGAAAAGCGCAACATAGGGGAGTGGAAGTACGAGGCGGCTTAGGGTTTATGAAATAGGAGATAGTATGCTTAATATCGTAAAAAATATTCTTGCGTGGGCAGACAAAGAGCCTATGCCTGATGATGAGTGGGACGTACTGTATGCCGAAAATATAAACCGCCTGAAACTTCAGGTAGAGCAAAGAGGATTTAAACTTAGAAGTATCGATGATATAGTAAATCCTCCCGCTGATATTGCATCGAGGTTTGGTGAACTAACAGATTTTCTAATATCTATTACAGATTCTCTCGAATATCACCCGTATATTGTAGGGCATATAATTACTATGAGTTTGAGTAATAAAGCAATAGTGAAAAAACAAAATCTTTTTCACTATCTCCATGAACGGTATCTTGCGGTTCCTCCTCGGGATAAGATGCATAATCAGGACGCAGGATCAGTAGAAACAGGTCTTGCCAATGCACTTGTTGCGCATTTTACTTGGGATAACTTTGATAAAATGCGAGCTTTAATCAAAAATAACTCATTAGGCAGCAGCAGAATATTGCTCCTATTTGCGTTTACTCGATTTCTTCATAAAGACGAAGTACGGCAATTACTTTCTGAACTAACGGAACATCCACTTTTGGCGTATGAGTCAAAGAAGTTATTGAAACGAAAAGTCAGAAAAACAAAATGACCCGGCTGCACATCAAAAAAGAGGAAATCATTTTAATTATATACATGGAAACCATTATGATTATTGAGGATCGATTACTTTAAAAGATATCGGAGTAGATTTATGAAAATTAGTCAAAAAAGGACCACGCATTGTAAAAGTATTGAAGAACTGGCAGCGGAATACGCAGGATATGCCATCGAACATGGGCAAGCAACGGAAGTAGGAGATTATAAAAAAGGAAACAAGGCTCACGATAAGTTGATAAAAATTTACCTGCAAATTAAGGAACAAGGGAATTTAGTCCATCCGTTGTTCAAAGAAATGCTGTATTCCTCTGACCCCGGCATCAAAGCTTGGGCAGCAACACACTGTCTTAAAAATTTTCCAGAAGAGGCTGAGGCTGCATTAGTTGATGTTGGAAAAACTCCAAGAAGCTTAGTTGCGTTTTCTGCTGAAATGGTTCTTAAAGAGTGGAAAAAAGGAACATTGAATTTGTCATATACTTAGATTCAAAAGGCGAATCATGAGTCCGGTGGGGCGGCAGCCTTTCACATTGTCCAAAGCCCTACCGTCTACCTACCTAACCCTGCCTCATCTCCGTAGATTGTCTCTGTTGGAGTTTGGCGGGGGCATCGGTTTCTGTTTGGCCGGTGGGAGATCGTGGAGATGCCGGCGAACCCTTAGTGTCCAACCGCGCCGCCAAATCGCCATTTACTACCCGGCGAACATATAAATTCCGGCCCAAATCGGCACAAGTTACGGCGCCGAGTGCCCCACTTGCCGCTATCAGTTCATCAGCAATATAATATCATATTTATTAAAAGTCAACAAAATCTAATTTGCATAATGTTGTGCCATAAATTATATTATAGATTCTGTATGTATTTGAAACCGATAACATTAACCAAAAACATTGAGAGGGTAGCATGAGCCAAGTCAGTAAAGAGAGTCCAAAAGCCGTTCCCGCCGGTACCGGCACAGTGGGTTTTCCCACCCTTAAGGGCTGGAAGATCAACCACAAGGGCATGACCAAGCAGGATGTGCTCCTCAGCATTCTGTACAGCTTGGAGTACACGATTGCCAAGGACAGCCTGTCCATCACCCCGTACGACCAGTTCCTGAGCCTCTCCTACGCGACCCGCGAGCGCGTGATCGAGCGGTGGATCTCTACGGCGCAGAAGTACAAGACCGACAACGTCAAGCGCGTCTACTACCTCTCTATGGAGTTCCTCATGGGCCGTCTCCTCGGCGATACCATGATGAACCTCAAGATGACCGACATCAGCGAAGAGGCCATTCGGGAGCTCGGGCTCAACTGGGAAGAGCTCATAGATCAGGAGTACGACGCCGGTTTGGGCAACGGGGGCCTCGGCCGCCTCGCCGCCTGCTATTTAGACTCTATGGCGACCCTGCGGCTGCCCGCCATGGGCTACGGGATCCGCTACGACTTCGGCATCTTCAACCAGAAGATCGTGAACGGCTTCCAGCACGAGATGCCCGAGCAGTGGCTCCAGAACGTAAACCCCTGGGAGGTCGAGAGGCCGGAGTACAAGGTACACGTGAAGTTCTACGGCCGCACGATGCAGTACCAGGAGCAGGGCGGGCGCAACTGCGTGTCCTGGATCGACACCGAAGATGTACTGGCCATGCCGTACGATATTCCCGTTCCCGGCTACGGCGTCAACAACGTAAACACGCTGAGGCTCTGGTCGGCGCGGTCGGCGGAGGAGTTCAACCTCCAGTACTTCAACAACGGCGACTACATAGGCGCCTGCCACGACAAGTTTACGAGCGAGAATATATCGAAGATACTCTATCCCAACGACAACAACATCTCCGGCAAGGAGCTGCGCCTCAAGCAGCAGTTCTTCTTCTCATCGGCGTCGCTGCAGGATATCATCAGGCGCTACCTGCGCACCAATAAGGACTTCAAGGCGTTCGGCGAGAAAGTGGCTATACAGCTCAACGACACGCACCCGTCAATCGCCATCGCGGAGCTTATGAGGCTCTTTATAGACGAGCACCGCCTGTCCTGGGACGAGGCGTGGGAGATAGTCAGGAAAACATTCGCGTACACGAACCACACGCTTATGCCCGAGGCGCTCGAGAAGTGGTCGGTGGGGCTTATGACCCACCTTTTGCCGCGCCACATGGAGATCATCTACGACATCAACGCCAACTTCCTGCGCGAAGTCTCCTACAAGTTCCCCGGCGACCTCGACCGCCTGCGCCGCATGTCGCTCATCGAAGAGGGCGACGACAAGCAGGTGCGCATGGCGTATCTGGCCATTGCGGGCAGCCACTCGGTGAACGGCGTGAGCGCGCTGCACTCCGAGCTTCTGAGGGCCGGCCTTGTGAGGGACTTCTACGAGATGTGGCCGGAGAAGTTCAACAACAAGACCAACGGCATCACCCAGCGCCGCTGGCTCCACAAGGCCAACCCCGCGCTGCGCAATCTGATAAACAGCAAGATCGGCGAGGAGTGGGTAACCGACCTCGACCAGCTCAAGAAGCTCGAGAAGTTAGCCGACGACAAGGCGTTCCGCAAGGAGTGGGCCGCCGCGAAGCTCGCCGCGAAGACGGCGTTCGTCGAGAAGTTCCACAAGTGGACCGGCGTCAAGATCGACACCAACATGATGTTCGACGTGCATGTCAAGAGGATCCACGAGTACAAGAGGCAGCTTTTGAACGTGCTGCACTGCATATCGCTCTACAATAAGATAAAGAGCGGCGACACCAAGGGCTTCACGCCGCGCACCATAATGTTCGCCGGCAAGGCGGCACCGGGCTACTACATGGCGAAGCTCATAATAAAGTTCATCAACAACGTGGCCGGCATCGTCAACAACGACCCGTCCACGCAGGGGCTACTCAAGGTCTACTTCCTGCCGAACTACCGCGTGTCGCTCGCCGAGTACGTTATCCCGGCAGCCGACCTGTCGGAGCAGATCTCCACGGCCGGCACGGAGGCCAGCGGCACCGGCAACATGAAGTTCGCGCTCAACGGCGCGCTGACCATCGGCACGATGGACGGCGCCAACGTCGAGATGCACGAGGAGATCGGGGATGAAAACATCTTCATCTTCGGGCTGCGGACGAATGAGGTCGACGACCTGCAGAACAGGGGATACAACCCTCAGGACTTCTACAACAACAGCCCGACGCTCAAGCAGGTTGTAGACCTGATTTCGAGCGGCTATTTCAGTCCCGAAGACCCCGGCATGTTCAACCCGATAGTCGAGGCGCTGATGCACAACGACCGCTTCCTCGTAATGGCCGACTTCGACGCGTACGTCAGGTGCCAGGAGCAGGTCGCCAAGTGCTACAGCAATCAGGACGAATGGGTAAAGAAATCTATCCTGAACGTAGCGAGGATGGGCAAGTTCTCGTCGGACAGGGCGATTTCCGAGTATGCCAAGGAGATATGGAACGTTAAGGCTGCAGACGTCAAACTTGAGATATAATGATGTCTGTTGACATGCGGTAATGTTTGGCAGTGAGTACGGGCGGGTTTAGAAATCCGCCCGTATATTTGGATTGTAATGTATGATATTCGGTAATGTACGCGGATGGTTTTTAAATCCGTTTATACGTTAAATTATTTGGCATGATGTCTGATAACCCGTAGGGGCGGGTTTCACCGCCCGCCCGCTGCGCACAGGAGAATAATGCGTTCAAAATCAAAGGAAGTATCGGTATCGGTCGCCGACGTCAACGGCAGCGACGGCAAAAGTATCCTCAAAAAGATAAAAGACGCGCGTGAAAAGCGCAGCGACGCCGTTACCCGCGAGGTGTCCGCCATACTTGACGATGTACGGAAGCGCGGCGACGCCGCGCTGTTCGACTACACCGAAAAGTTCGACAAGGTGAAGGTTACGGCATCGTCGGTGCGGGTAAGCATCGAACACCTGAAGGCGCGGGCGAAGATGGTCGCGCCGGAGCTCAAGGCCGCGATACGCGCCGCCGCCGGCCGCATAAGGGGCTTCCACTGCCGGCAGGGGATTCACGGCTATAGGGTCAAGACGCTCGACGGCGAGCTTGCCCAGATCGTAAAACCGCTCAAGCGCGTAGGCGTCTACGTCCCCGGCGGACACACAATATACCCGTCGTCGGTATTGATGAATATCATCCCCGCCCAGCTCGCGGGCGTCAAGGGCATCGTAGCCGTCACCCCGCCCGGCAAAGGCGACATCGACCCCGGCGTAGCGTACGCGCTCGATTACATGAGGGTGAGAGAGGTCTACACGGCCGGCGGCGCGCAGGCGATAGGCGCGCTGGCCTACGGGACTAAAAGCATTCCCGCCGTCGATATGATCGTAGGGCCGGGCAACGCCTACGTCGCGGCCGCAAAGCGGCTTGTCTACGGGACCGTAGGCATCGATTCGGCCGCCGGCCCAAGCGAGGTGGTGATCATCGCCGATAAATCCGCGCCCCCGCGCTTTGTAGCGCTCGACATGCTGGCGCAGGTGGAGCACGGCAGCGGCGACGAGATCGCCATGTGCATAGTTGAAAGCAGGGCCGTCGCCGAAAAGATAGCCGCCGCTCTCGCTAAGGAGATTGAGAAATCACCCGTTAAAAATGTGCTGGCGAAACTGCCGGCGCACGCGATCACTATAATGATAACGCCGTCACGCAAAGAGAGCATGGAACTGTCGAACGCCATCGCTCCCGAGCACCTCCAGATAATGACGGAGACGGCCGACAAGGACGTCAGGCTCGCATACAACGCCTCCGCCATATTCCTGGGCGTCAACACACCGGTTGCGCTGGGAGACTACTTCATAGGCACAAACCACGTACTCCCCACCGGCGGCGCGGCAAGGTTCGCCTCGCCCTTGGGCGTGGAGTGCTTCCAAAAGCGCATATCGGTAGCAAAGGCATCGCCCGGCGGCCTGGCCTCCGCAGCGAACTACGTACCGGCATTCGCGCGGGCAGAAGCCTTTGAGCACCACGCGATGAGCGTTGAGGCGAGGGTGGAGCAGCAGTAAGGCCAGGCGTTTTTGGGCCTGCTCCCGATTTAATGAAAAATAGTATATTATCTAATGATAAAGAATATTGTTATCTATCATAAAGAGCATGTGGGTGATGGCAGGGGATTAGATGGCAAAACTTTATTTTGATTCGTGTATGTATGGGCGACACCGTGACGATCAAAAAGATGCAAGGATCGCAGCGGAGACAATCGCCATTATGACTATAATCGACACCGCTCCGATAGTCGGTAATTGTATTTTGGGTAGTGGAGCCGTAGTGGACGAACTGGGCAGAATTAAAAACCCGTCCTTACGTACCGATTTATTAGACTTTTATGTTGATACCGTTGACGTGTCCGTGAAACTGACCCCGGCGGATGATATACGGGCGCAGGTATTCAGGGCGGCAGGGGTGGGAACTACTGACAGCGTACATCTTGCCGCTGCTGAAAAAGCGGGTGCAGATTATCTTTTAACCGTTGACGACGATTTTGAGCGGGTAGCAACGGCAAAGAATTTAAGTAATGTGAAAGTAATGAACCCATTAACCTATTTAGCGGGAGGGACTAAATGAGTATCACAACATTAAACCCTATTGAAGTACGCAAGGCCGGAATGAGGGCCTTGAGCGCCGCTTTGGGGCATGATGGGGCGCATGCATTTCTGAAACAAGTAACGGGTGACGGGGATATTGTAAAAGAACTTAGAGAACTGCCGGAACCGTCTCCAGAAGAACTGATGGCGAATATCTACCGTATGCAAGAAGCCTATGACCGGGGCGAGGTAGACATTGCAGGGAGACCGAAAGGCTGAACAAGGCCGAGGCCGAGCGGTTAAAGCAAAAATAAAAACGCCTTCCCAGCATCATAGGGGGCGCCTCGAAAGCGGCCGTACCTATCTGAAAGAGGGCGATGACACTGTGCCAATCCCGGAAATAGTCCGGGCGTTCGAGCGCACTACTGCCGTTCTTGTACTAAAACAAAGAACCTTGACGTGCTTCCATCATAGGACGGCGATGCAAAAATAGCAACCCGTATCACCCGTCAAGGTAGATGTAAATTTCTTCGCATAGACAAAGTAAAAATTGGCAGGGGATGGACGCAGTCCAATTACGGCAGTCAAACCGATGTTTTCCCCGATTACACGTCCGAAACGCAGACGGCCACCCCTGCCATTAATAATAAATAATAAGATAATCAATTCCACGCCGAATGTCAATACCCAAAGAAAAGAAAATCCCGAAACCTGCTGATTCTTTCCCAGTGCATCATTATATTACAATGATTTACGACACTAAACCCACCCCCCCCCCCCCCCCCCCCCCCCCCCCCCCCCCTCTTGCTACCGGCAAGATCTCGTTAGTCAGGCAGACCATCCGCAATTCAAGGGTCTTGAAATAGCTCGGGGATTTCTTTTTGCAGGAAGTCTATAATTCGTAGGGTATACTGTAAAACTAATCGCATATCTGCGTCAGAGAGACTTAGTCCCAAGTCGTACCGTGGCTGTGTTGAGAATTGTGTTATTAGGGTGCATTGGGTGGATATGGCGGAAAACGCGGGGCGGTTTGTTTCGGCCAATGAGCACAGTTCGTCCAGATCATGGGTGTAGGGCGGAGCGATTGTCAGTATGACCAACGCGCCTTTCAAGTATTTTTCCGCCGCTTGCTGGCAGTGGTAGGCGACAATTTCAGCGGGCACAGGGTGCATATTGGCCGCCAGATGTTCGGCGACCGCAATATCCCGTTCTGCGAGGAGACGCCATTCTTTGGGCGAGTTGGATTGCTTAGCCATATATCAATATCCCGTCCCGGCTCACGGTTTGTTCGAGTGTGATATCGTTCAGGCGGCTTAGAAAATCGCTTTTCTTTTTCGCTACGATGTCAACCGGCATGGATTTTTTGCGTGCGATTGCCATGCGGATCTGCAACCCGGCGTCCAAGTCTCGCAGAGGTACGTCATCTTTCAGCACAACGTAGAGGTCGAGGTCGGAGTCTTTGCGGGGCGTCCCACGGGCGTATGATCCGAAAAGGAAAATTTGCTCCACCTGAATGGCGTTGACAATGAGTTCCTTGAGTTTATCCAGTTCTGCCTGTATTTTTGCGTCCATGCTTTAAATATAAATACAGGGTACGCTCTGTAGCAACATTATTTTAAATTGGCCGCGCAATCGTTTTGACCGAGGCAGGCGCGTTAAGACGCGGCATAAAGTTAACTCATTGTGATACATAGAGTTACAGAAGCGATATGCAAAAATGGCTGTCGATTATCATTTTTACATAAAATAGGCTGTGGGTAGGGGGTGAATCAATGAATTACAGTGATTTTGGCCGTTTTTTACGAAAAAACGCTAATTCTTCCGGGAGTGCTGGGGGGATTTCGACAGTACCGAGGAGTACTCCAGCACCCGGCTCTGACCGGTGTCGTTTAGGGTGCGGAAAATGCGTAGGGCGAGGGCCTCGGAGCTGTTTTGGGCTATCAGGTCGGGGAGGGGGTCGAGGCCTAAAATTGTATCGCCCGTTACGTTCAATGCTTTTGCAAGACTCATTATCGCCGCCGCATTAGGCTCTCGCTTGCCCGTCTCATAGCGGCTAAGGGCAGATAACGATATTCCGGCAGCATCAGCCAAATCTTTTTGGCTAAAACCCGCCATTTTCCGAAAATGCGTAATTCGCTGCCCCAGCGATGAATCCATAATGACCCCTCCCTCTCAAAATTATATAATAACACAAATACGGTCAAGGCATTTAGTAATTGATTTATTAAATATTTGCTTTTTATTGCCGAACGGAATTATATTTATATGATATAGCGTCCATTTGGCAAATAGAACACAGGGAGGAACCGGGTATGTACCCTAATTTAGAGGTAGAGCAGGCTCGTTGCGGGTATAGCGATGAGTACGTTGCCCAGAGATTGGGGATAAGCGCGGAGACGTACCGGGACAGGAAAGAGTCTGACGGGATACTGCTGTCGGAGGCGGTGGCGCTGGCGGGGATCTATAGCAGGTCGATGGATTATCTGTTCTGCTCCAACCCCCCTCCGTTACCGGCAAATTCTCTTTAGTCAAGCAGATCAATACCCGTTTAGCGGATAAGCTGCCGTAGGTTTGAAAAGTTCATTGACGTAGCTCGCGCTTTCCGTATACAGCCCGGTCTTGGTATCCTGCTGTTTGTCAAAAATCTCAGAGTTGCGGCAGCAATATTATTTTAATCGGTAGCGTATCCGCTTTGGCCGTGTTTGCGGAAACGCGCTAATTCTTCCTGGTGTGCTGGGGGGATTTTGACATTAGCGAGGAGTACTCCAGCACCCGGCTCTGGCCGGTGTCGTTCAGGGTGCGGAAAATGCGGAGGGCGAGGGCCTCGGAGCTGTTTTGGGCTATCAGGTCGGGGAGGGGGTCGAGGCCTACAAGGGTGTCTACCGTTATGTTCAGGATTTTTGAGATTTTCATCAGGGTGGAGATGTTTGGCTCCCGGATATCCTTTTCGTAGTGGCGGAGGGTGTCGTACGATATCCCAACAATTTCAGCCAAACGCTTTCGGCTAATGGCGTTTTTCTTCCTGTAATGCACAATTTGCTGACCCAACGACGCGCTCATGCAAAAATCTCCTTTCCTAAAACTATATGTTTTTTGTAATACGGTCAAGGGATTTTGCTATTGTTTGACAAAAAACTTGCTTTTTAGTACGTAATTACTGTATATTCATATAATATAGTACATAATGTACGAAAAATGCGCCAAAAGGAGCCGTCTGTGTACCCTAACTTAGAGGCGGAGCAAGCCCGTTTCGGGCACAGCGACGAGTATGTCGCCCAAAGACTGGGGATAAGCGCGGAGGAGTACCGGGATAAGAAAGAGTCCGACGGGATACTGCTGTCGGAGGCGGTGGCGCTGGCGGGGATCTATAGCAGGTCGATGGATTATCTGTTTGGGGCGGGGGTTGGGGAGTGGAGGGAAGTGGTGAGCGAGACGGCGTAGTTTTGAGTTATGAAATATAATTTATTAATTCAAATATAGGAGGTTGGGATGGGTGTGGTACGGAGATTTTTTGTGTTGGCTGCGGCGACTTTTTCGGCGGTGGTTTTGATGGGGTGTGGTGAAACGTGTACACTTACAACTACCGTGGTCCCTGCGGAGGCCGGGACTGTATTACGCAAACCGAACAAGACAAGCTTTGCTCCCGGGAAAAAGGTTGCAGTAGTGGCAACTCCTGCGGCGGGTTACAGATTTTTTAATTGGACGGTAACGAATGGCCAAGCCCAGATCGCCAATGCGGATAGTGTGGTTGCTACCATTATCTTGAACCCGAATCCGAATACTACCGTCACCGCCAACTTCCGACGGTTGTATACGCTGACGATCAACCGGAATTCGGAAATTGGCGGTAATATTACTACTGAAAGTGGATTGAGGCATGATGCAGAAACTCCGATTGCTATAACGGCTATCGCTGATACCGGTCATAGGTTTGTTAATTGGACGATAACAGATGGTCAAGCTTGGTTTGCCAACTCGAACTCTGCACGCACAACCATTACGTTGATGTCGAATGCAACGATTACCGCTAACTTTAATCAGATGGTTGAAGTGGTTGAAGATCCACGTGCTAGCGTCACCCAGATGGGCGCTCTCGGTATTGTCTCCGGTCAGATCAAGGGTGAGAGCGTTGCCTCGAAGGACATCTTCGGTAAGGGTGGTTTCGCTTCCGACATCGATGCTATTCTTTCCGGTGTTGGCGGCCTCAAGTCCGGCGGTGACAGCGGCGTAGGGCGCAAGGGCGTGGCGGGCATCGGTTACGGTTCGGGTTACGGTTCCGGCTTCGGCGGCAGCGGCGGCGGTATAGACATGCTCAGCGGCCTTATGGGTGGTGGCGGCGGTGGTCTCGACCTCAAGGAGCGCGGCGGACTGAGGGTTTCTTCGCCCGACTTCCTTAAGGGCGGAGCGCTGACGGGCGGTCGCAGCCGCGCCAGCATCCAGCGCGTTGTTATGCAGAACATGGCGGCTCTCCGCCATGCCTACAGCCGGCGTCTGAAAGACAAGCCGGACCTGAGCGGCACGGTCACCGTCAAGTTCTCGATCGACGAGTTCGGCAGGGTGATTTCCGCCCAGATGACAGGGTCTACGATCAACGATTCCGAGCTCGAAAATACGGTTGTATCAAGGGTAAAAAGCTGGGTGTTCGATAAGATCGACAAGCCCGGTGACGTGACGGAGGTGACCTACCCGTTCACTTTTTCGCAGTAGTTTTAGTAACCCCACTCCGAGCATATTGCCAAAGGTAATATATGGCAAATCGGATGACGGGAGCTAAGTCGTCTATTTGGTAGATATTATATAAGATTTAACGAATCTAAATTGCTTGTATGTTAAATAAATCATAAAAAGGAGCTGTTAAAATGAACAAAAGAATCAATTCTCACCATGTTGTTAAGATTTTACTCGCAGCAGTATTTGCAGTGTTAATCCTACCCGTCACGGCAACAGCCCAAGGAAATACCGGGATGAGCATTGATATTCGTGTGCCACAAGCGGTTGGGCTTAAAGAGAATCAACGAGAACTTCCCTTTTTGGTACAACGTGCGTTTATCAACACTTTTTCAAGTTATATGCCACCCAATTCAATTCCTGATAAGGAAAGTATTGATCGCAGAAATCGTGACCTTATGTCGGGGCGTTATGATGATGCAACAGCAGCTGCACTAATTACAACGGGGCGCGAAATACCTACTACTCATTACATGGACGGGACTATAACTAGAAAGACGGCTGGTTTAGAGTTGGAGATGAAAATATATAAAGGCGACGATCATTCCGTGGTTGCCAGGCATATTGGGAATTCTAATCATTTTGATTTAAAGGAGGGGCCGGCTGTACGGCGAGCTTCGCTTGATTTGCTTCCGCAAATTGGAGTAACGCTGACGGCAAGCGCACGGCAAGAACTTGCCGGAACAGCGGATGCAGGGCGAACCGCTCTTGCCAGAGCTACCATCGCCGAGAGGCGGGGAAGCGAAGTCGCGGCATTGAGTCACTATTTGGAGGCCGCAGCTTTCAATCCATCCCTTACGGATGCTGCAAAGCGTGCATCGATACTTCTCGCCAATATTTCAAGCGGGCGCATGGGTGATAACATCCGAGGCGATATAGAGTGGCGGCGGCAGTGGTTAGAGCGGCTTAAGGAGACAGAGGAGTTTATTGACGATTTTACAAATATAGAATCTATACCATATACATTGTTTTACGTGATGGACGGGATCAGGCAGCATGGACAGATCAACTATCAAAATGAGACCGTTAGCATGGTTATGGGGGTACATCTGCATGCCAGCGGAATTTGGACGCTTTCGATCGAGCGCACGTTACAGGCGATATATGACGGCCTGCGGGCTACAGGAAAGGCTGCTGAGTGGGGGTTTGGAAACTGGCCTCAGCAAGGTGTAACTAATCTGAACCCTCTTGAAAGACATAGCGAGAACTTTGATGTAACATTCGAACTGTTGAACGACAAGAACAGGGTAATAAGCAGAGCAAGTTTACGAACAAGCGGTTCATGGGAGTTAAACAGGCGGGGACGGCCAACTATTAATGTCAGTACATCTACAAGTATACAACAAACAAACGATAGGATTTCGCATACCCACGTGCAGTTCGGGAATATTCGCGCCAATGACATATCCGACCATATGACTGTACGGGTTGCCAGTATAAATGGAGCAGCAGCCGAGGACGCTGCGATAGACGGTTTTTTGCAAATACAGGCGATCACGCAGTCCGATTTTCTCAGTAATGCAGGATTCCGATTTGAAAGGGGAGAGTTACGAGGTTTTGCGCAGCGCCCACAAATTCCGCGGGGACATTTTTTAGAGGAAATTGATATTCCAAGTACTATTTGGGGTGATCCAGTTATTTCCATTGGTGATCGTGCGTTTGCCAATATTCCTACTCCAAGAATAAACATCCCCGGCAGTGTTACATCTATTGGCAGTGAAACATTTGTGACTGATCAATTGAATAGCCTGACAATAGGTGCAAATGTGATGATGAAACTAAATTCATTTGCAGGAAAAGGTTTCTACGCGTTTACGGAGAATTATAACCAAAACGGAAAACAAGCAAACACATATTTTGCATCGGATTTTCGATTTGTAAATGGAGAGATTCAGGGATTTGATAATATGGCTGTAAGTACTGAAAACAGGGCCGCTGTCGGTAGCTATGGGAGGCGAGGATCACACGGTTTAAACAATAGCTCTGCAAGGAGCAAACTCGTTATTCCAGACAGTATATGGGGGAATCCTGTAATTTCCATTGCTAATGGGGCGTTTAAGAACGAACAAGGACGTAGTATAATGATTCCCAATGGTATCACTTACATCGGGAGTGAAGCTTTTTTTCTTAGTGATGAGATATCCAGCATTACCATTGGGGAGAATGTCGCTATGGAGGAAAATTCAATTAAATTTAGTTTTCAAGTTACCGCACCAGATGGTCAAGGCGTAAAGCGTACATTTATGAGGACTTATAGTAATTTTTGGGAATATTATGTTAAGAATGGTAAAAAGGCAGGTACATACCATTTTGTCTGCCGCTCGGGCAGCGATGCCGATTACTATTGGCATTATGGGACTTATGAGGAGGCAATAAAAGAGGGTAACAAGAAAAATTTGGCAATAATATTGGGGGCAATAGTAAGTGTAGTTATACTTTTAATGGTTGGAAGTAAAGTATCTCCAAATGAACAGTAATTGATATACCAGATGACTTGAATATGCCTGCCACTTTACTGGAGGCAGGCATTTTTTTCGTTCTCGCCATTCAAATCCCCCACCCCCTCCGTCACCGGCAGGTTCCCTTTAGTCAGGCAGATAAGCGCCCCGTTTACCGAATCCCATCCGCAGGCCTGAACAGCTCATAAACGTAGCTCGCGCTTTCCGTATACAACCCGGTTTCGCTATCCTGCAGCTTGTCAAAAATCTCGGAGTTATAGAATTGTTCCATAGCGGTTTTGATATCTACGCCCGTGTCTTCGGCGATGTAGGTGATAACATCTCTGGTGATGAATAATTTTAGATATTCTGCGCTTGTCATGTTAAGAGATCCTCGTAAGGAAAGAGAGCGATTTTTCGGTATGGAATGAAATCTGTTGGCTCAGGTCCCTGTACCGCAGGGCGTCCAGAAGTCCGGCGGGGGATAGCCGTCCGTCTACGTAGAGTTCTATTGTAAGTCTGATATCGTCATTAGCTACCGGGCCTGTCACGACATCGTATTTATTGTCTCTGTTGCAGTTGGGGTCTGATATAGTGTTAAATTTCCGGTTACGGTTATTTACGACAAAGGTAGCCCACTCTATGTTCGGTTCCGCGAATGTTTTTATGCGTATTTTCTCGTTGGAAAAAATGCTTTCATCCAGCGAAAATTCGCTAAGTACTGGATTACCGCCAAACAGCCTCGCGGTTCGTTTGGCCATTGTCAGCGCATGTTCTTTGATTTCGGTGGTATAAAATCCCTGCCCGAAGTCTTTAAACGGCTTGCATTTATCCAAGTCGGCCGCGTCTACGGCGCAGTTGGACCCGTGGTACAGTATCATTGCAGGTCGCCTCCGTTTTGTTTGCAGACGATTGTAAGCGCCTCTACCGTATCTGCCGGTGAGAGGGTGTGTTCGATGTCATAGTAGTCTTGCAGGTAGTCTAAGCCCTTGTGTTCGTTAAGGTAATTGAACGATTCCTTGACCGCGAGGTGTTTCTCTCTGGCAAAGTCGTTCACGCACATTACCATAAATTCCGCTATTTTTTTGTTCATGGGCGGCCTCTTTATATCAATATTCGTATTCGATTTTAGTCATTTATTATCACCGTAGACGTTGGCCCGTTCCAAGCTATATTCCACGCAGACATCACGTCCCGTCCGATCAGCAATCCAAAATTACCGGGATCGTTCAATGGTTTGTTAAGGTCAAACCCCAAATCGCAGGAACTGATCGGCAGGTCTATATGCGGGGACAGCGTGGAATTAGGAAATTGCAGGTCAACGGTAAACGCGGAGTATTTTGCCGGCCCGGCAGCGGTTCTCATTTTGGATGTCCCAACCGGTATGAGTCCCATGTGATGCGCCAGCTTTATGTCTATAGATGTCAATGTTGCGCCGGTGTCAAGATGTGCCAGCAGCGCAGGCGAAGAACAGGGGACTGCGTTTGGCGTTTTGAGGTATGTGCTGCTGGCAGAAACAATAACAGGAATATTCATTCCAACGCGAAACAAAGGCATTGATGAAAAATACCACCCGGTTTGTGGATTGCAGGCGTGTAACTCGATATTCGGGCTGCGAAGTATTCCCACAATGGCCTTCCTATAACAACGCCGGATAGACGAAATTCACATATTCGTCTTCAGGGATGAGTTCTTGGATAATGAAGTCTATTTGTGGGTACTTTATGAATGCCTCTTTTGCGGCTGCTTGGAACGTGTCAAAGATACCGACCAGCGCATTTTCACGAATTATGGCAAATTTATACTTGAATAAAGGGTCTTTGACCCATTCGTCCAAATGTTCCTCGAAATACTCCAAGGCTTCGTTCTGTTTGGCGTTGAGCTCTGCGACCATAAATTTGTCCTCCATTACTATAAATATACGTCATTGTGGAGTGAAAAATCAAAAAAAATTTCTATCAGCCCCTTGTGGGACGGTGCCTTTGTTTTGATCGTGGCTGCAGTCTTTAATTCCTGCATAAAGTTAACTCATTGTATTACATAGAGTTATAGATGCAATATGCAAAATTGGCAGTTGACAGCCAATTTTGCATATTGCGCGTAACCGCGTTTAATCTTTCACGCACCGCACGGACAACACGTGGTTAGCGGGATATCCCAGGCGGAAGACGTCGTTGAAGTTGCAGATGTTGCTGCCGGCCCAGCACATGCTCCAATTGTGTACCCATGTGCCCTCTATGTTCATGGCGCGTGTGTCCTGCTGTGTGGCGCTCCACCAGTTGCCGAAGGTGCCCTCGTTGCCGTAGCTGCCGTCCGCTCCGCTGCCGCCCGGCAGGGCCGCGAAGCCGAGTTCGTCGGTGCCGTTGTTGCTCTTTGGCAGGCGGGATTTTGATTTGAGCTTTTGGCCAGCGTTGCTGCCTGCCGCCGAGATCATGTTGTTCCAGTCGGCATCATTAGGCAGGCGCCAGCCGCTGCCGAGCCCTTGGCAGGCGCTCTTCGCGGATTCCCAGTTATACAGCCTGCCGTATGTCTTGCAGGTGGAGGCGTCGCCGCCGTAGCAGAAGCTGCCGGTTGCTGTTTGGTGGTTAAGGTTCTGGGCCATCCACGTCAGCTTGCCTATTTTTACCGTACGGTAGGTTTGATTGTCGCGCGGGTCTGCGAGGGTGTTCGGCGCCGCGGTTTGGGGCTTGGCGTCGGGGGCCGGTGCCGGAGCGTGCGCGGCGGCGGCCGGAGCCGGGGCGGGCGTATTGCCTAAAGCGGCGTCCATGCGCTCGAACATCGCGTCTTTGTCTTTGCGCAGCGTTGCCTCGGCGCTGGGGGGAGGTGCGGGCGCCGGTGCCGGGGCGGCAACAGGCGCTGTGGCCGGCGCGGCACCGGGGGCTGGCGTAGCGACGGGAGCGGCAGCGGCCGGCGCGGGAGCTGGCGCAGGAGCGGGTTTTGCGACTGGGGCGGCTGGGGCCGGGGTGGGTGCAGGCGCCGTTGACGGCGCGTGGGCTGCCTCCAGCGCGTAGAAGTAGTCATCATCATAATCATCATCGTCATGGCCTGCCACGCCGACGCCTTTGCCTTGGCGCGGTTGGGACCCGGTGACTGCTCTGCCCTGGCGCTGGGGTGCTGCTGTGGGCGCGACGCCGACGGCCGCGCGGCCCTGCGAGGACGATTTTACCGCCGACAGCGCGTAAGCGCCCTCACGGGTCAGGCTGACCGATGTGGCGTTTGGGCCGGTTGTTTTGAATAAAACGCGCTGATCCTGCGCGTGGAACCGCACTTCGCGGGACGTAGCGCCTCTGCGCGCGGTGCTCTGTACGCTTATGTTGTTACTGCCGTTGGGCACCACGATAGCCTCCGTGCAGCGGGCATTCACGGTACCGGCGGGCCGGCCGTTGATGAATACCCTTACCGGCACCGTCAGCGTGTTTTCTATAACTGCCTCCGACTGCTCCCGTCCGGCGACGACATCGATGTGGGCTGCGCCCCTGTCTACCTTGACCTGCACGGCTGTACCGCTTTTGGTGCTGCTCTTCACGGTAACGCTTTGGGCCTCGGAGATGCCTGCGGTCATAAGCACTGCCAGAAGAGATAAAGCCACCCCGGTGATAACGGTCATGCGTTTCATACTCAAAAGCTCCTATAGTTATGGTTAATATGCGCCTGCCTTATCCGGCAGTATCTATAATAATATACATAAAATCATCGGGCCAGAATTGCCGATATGTGAAAAAAAAAGATATATACTACAGATTAGGCATTTCGGGGAGCCGGGATGTTACAGATAAATTACCATTTTCCGCCAAAAAACAAAAATTCACCGCACTTTTTGCGTGGAATAATGTATATTAACCGTATAATGTGCGGAGAACTTGAATGAAATATATTCATGAGCGTGAAAATTGGACCGATTTTTCGTGGGATTGGAGGCAAATTTCGCCGGTCCTTGAGCAGGTACGCTTTAAAGAGGGCGTCCTGACCGGCAAGTTGGCGATTGCCGACGATTCGGCGCGGCAGGACCTGATGCTGAACGCCATTTCGGACGAGTTGCAGAAGTCATACGAGATTGAGGGCGAGGCGCTGGATATCGCGAAAGTCCGGTCGTCGTTCGCCAACCGCCTCAACATTTCCATAAGGGACAAGGTTTACAGCGGTAAGGATATCGACAATTTTACCGATGTTTTGATGGACGCCGTCAGGAATTGCTCGGATGAGTTTACTGAGGAGCGGCTTTTCGGCTGGCACAGGAAGATGTTTGGCAGCGGGCTTTACAAAATGGTTGTTGGCGGGTACCGGCAAAACGAGATGCAGGTTATATCAGGGCGCTACGGACGGCAGCAAGTCCACTTTCATGCGCCGGAGCCTTCCGTTATTGAAGGCGAGGTGCAAAAATTTCTAAACTTTGTCAATAACGGCAATGGTGACGCGTCGGGTTCGATGATAAAGGCGGTTGTTGCCCATCTGTGGTTTGTGACCATCCACCCGTTCGACGATGGCAACGGGCGGCTTGCGCGTATAATCACCGAGATGCTCCTCGCGCGTGGCGGCGCGCCGTACAGGTACTATTCCGTATCGTCGCAGATCATGAAGGAGCGCAACGCCTACTACGGCATTCTCGAATCCACGCAAAAGGGGGACGGGGAGATTACGGAATGGATCGTGTGGTTCCTGCGGTGTGTGGAAAAGAGTATCGCTGTCGCCGGGGATTGCGCCGACAGGGTGCTCAAAAAGGCCTTGTTCTGGCAAAAGAACGCGTCGCGGCCCTTCAACGCCCGCCAGCGCGAGATGCTGAACAGGCTCTTGGACGGCTCGTTTGAGGGGAAACTGACATCGGCTAAGTGGGCGAAGATTGGTAAATGCTCCGTTGATACGGCTTTGCGGGATATAAACGGCCTGATCGCCGCCGGGATTCTGGCACAGGATGCGGGCGGCAGCAAGAATGTCAGGTACCTTTTCGTTTGGGGTATCGACAGAGGCTGAAAACGCGCTTTTCGCGCCTGAGAGGCGGCATTTATCTTGAATAATCATATTCGCTTGCATTGTGGGCGGTTATAATTTATATTGTATCGTGGTACCGGCACGGGCAGCACCGGCAATATCATACCGTAACAAGGGGAGTTTATAGGCATGGCGACCGCGCGTAACATCCTTACAGATAAGGCACCTAAGCCCATCGGGCCATACAGCCAGGCCGTGGATACGGGGAGTTTCCTCTTCGCCTCCGGGCAGATTCCGCTCGACCCGGCGACCGGGCAGGTTGTGGGGGAAGATATTGAGGGGCAGGCGGCGGCGGCGCTCACAAACCTCCGGGAGGTGCTGGCCGCGGCGGGGCTTACGTTCGAAAATCTGGTCAAGACGACCGTCTTTATCTGCAATATGGGCGATTTCGCGCGTTTCAACAAGGTTTACGAGGGTATGCTTGGCGGCGCCGCACCGGCCCGCAGCGTGGTGGAGGTGTCGGCGCTGCCCCGGGGCGTGCTCGTGGAAATCGAGGCCGTCGCGTGGCGCTGACCATGAGGCAGCGGGAGTACGAAGTCCGGCTCGACCTCTTTGAGGGGCCGCTTGACCTGCTGCTCTATCTGGTCAGCAAGGCCGAGGTCAATATTGTAGACATCAAGGTCTCGGAGATCGCCGTGCAGTACATCTCGTATCTCGATGTCATGCGCGACCTTAATATAGATGTGGCGGGAGAGTACCTGAACATGGCCGCGACGCTCGTCCGCCTCAAGGCGCGCGAGCTTCTGCCCGACTCCCCGCCGGAGGATCTCGGCGGCGAGGACGGCGGCATCTTCGACAAGGAGCAATTGATCGCCGCGCTCCTCGAGTACAAGAAGTTCAAGGAGGCCGCCGGGACGCTTCGGGATTTTGAGGCGCGCACGTTCGGCGCCTACCCGCGGGGCCAGGCGGAGGACGCCGACCACCTCACGGCGCCGGAGGGCGGCGAGGTGCTTCTGGGCGACGTCTCGATATTCGACCTTATTACCGCGTTCCAGAGCATACTGGGGCGGGCGGCGTCGGCGGATGAGGTTAACCACGTCGTAGAGGTCGATGGCTGCCGGATAGATGACAGGATAGACCACATAATTACCGTGCTGAGCGACATCGGGCGCGAGGTGCGGTTCGAGGAGCTGTTTGCGGATGACAGGAGGAAAATCGCGCTTGTCGTTACTTTCATGGCCTTGTTGGAGCTCGTTAAGATGAGGCAGATCAAGTTTCGGCAGGAGGCGGTGTTCGGGAGTATTTTTGTGACAAGGAGTGATGGCTGTGGCAGAGATTAATGAAAATGATGATATTATCGACGACGTGGCTGAACCGGCGGACGTAGTTGACGATTCCCGGCCTGCCGACGCGCTGCGTATTCTGGAAGCGCTGCTGTTTGCGTCCGACGAGGTGCTGTCGGCGCCCCGTCTCAAGGCTCTGATACCATACGCGCCCGACGCGCGGCGCCTGCGCAAGATGGCCGGCGAGCTCAACGAGCAGTTCGCCCGCGAGGGCCACCCGTTCGAGATCGTGGAGGCCGGGGGCGGGTACCAGTTCAGGACGGTGCCGTACTACCACACTTGGGTAAGGAAGCTCTACAAGGAGCGCGCGGCAAAAAAGCTGTCGCTGCAGGCGCTCGAGTGCCTGGCGATAATTGCCTACCGTCAACCGATATCGAAAGCCGAGGTAGAGGCGGTCCGCGGCGTGTTGTCGGATGGCGCGATGAAGACGCTTCTTGAGAAGAAGCTGGTCGATATCTGCGGCAGGAGCGAGAAGCCGGGGCGCCCGCTGCTGTACGGGACCACGAACGACTTTTTGCGGTACTTCGGTATCAACAGGATAAGCGACCTGCCTAAGATGGAGGAGTTTGAGGCGCTGGCGCGGGCCAAGATGGAGGAGCTCGCCGCGGAGGAGCTCTTTGACCAGCAAAATGAGATTAATGGAGATGGAGATAACGGTAATGCAGGCGATAATAATGCTGATGGCGGCAATGATGGTGGTAATGATGGTGATGCGGTAACGGAATGATACCGTAGGGGCGCGATTTATCGCGCCCATGCGAAATGCTGCCGGCAACATGTTTTACCGTGTAATCTATAATAAACATTCATTTGGCGTTAACGGTGATGGGGATTGACAAATGAAACATGATCCTATGCAGATGTCGTTCTTCCCGGACGCGGCGGAATCAACGCCGGAACACGCCGCTTCCCCGTCATCCCCCAAAAAGCCGGCGGCCTCCGCCAAAAAGCCGGATGCCGCCGAAAAACTTTCCCCGCTTATGAAGCAGTACCGGGATATCAAGTCTAAAAATCAGGATACTTTGTTATTATACAGGATGGGCGACTTCTACGAATTTTTCGACGAAGACGCCCGCATCGCCGCGAAAATCCTCGGCATAACGCTCACATCCCGCTATCAGGGCGGCGCGGGCGATACGCAGCTTGCCGGGTTCCCCTACCACGCCCTCGACAGATACGCCAATAAATTGGTACGGGCCGGGCACAAGATCGCGATATGCGAGCAGATAGAGGACCCCAAGCAGGCCAAGGGGATCGTCAAGCGTGATGTTGTGGAGGTCATCACCGCGGGGACCGCTACCGAAGACAGCTTTATCGAGGAGCGCGTCAACAACTTCATCGCCGCTGTTTATTATGCCGCATCCTCGAATATGTGCGGGCTGGCGGTTTGCGACCTGTCAACCGGTTTCTTTCAGGTCGAGGAGATGGAAACCGAGGCGGCTGAGCACGAATTGGTCAGGGTTGACCCGGGGGAAATCCTCGTATCCGCCGATCAAGCAGAGAGCCTTCAGAAATACGTGCGGTCTACATACCGTCAAATATACGTCTCCAAATACGACGGCTGGAAGTTTGACGTTGATACCGCGACGGAGGCTATCACAAAGCATTTCGGCATCGCGTCTGTCCAGAGTTTGGGGTTGGAGGGGCTTAACGACGGGGTGAGAGCGGCGGGCGCTCTGATCCGTTACCTCAAGGAGCAAAAAAAGAACGACCTCCGCCACATTACCTCCATAGCCCCGCGCCTCGGCAAGCAGTTCGCGGAGCTCGACCCGTCCACAATAAGAAACCTCGAACTGTTCCAGCCCATGCAGTCCGACGATACCGAAGGCGCGCTGATATCGGTGCTTGACAATACGGGCACGTCTCTGGGCGCGAGGCTGCTGCGCAGATGGCTCGCCCACCCGCTCCGCTCCGTAAGGGACATAAACGAGCGGCTCGACTGCGTGGAGTGGTTTAAGGGCGATACGTTTGTCAGGGGAGAGACCGAATTATTCCTTAAATCCATAGCCGACCTTGAAAGACTTATCTCCAGAGTGACGTTTGAGCGGGCGAACGGGCGGGACATCAACGCCCTCAAGCGATCGTTCGAGACGTTCCCCAATTTACAGAAGGTAACAGGGAAGTGCGATATCCCGCTCATCCGCAATATCGGCAAAGACCTCTCAGGATTTGAGAATCTTGCGGCCCGCATCGCGTCTACTTTAAGAGACGACCCGCCGCTGTCTATCAAGGAAGGCGGCCTCATCCGCGACGGCGTAGACGCGAAGCTCGACAAGATACGCAACGCGTCCGTCAACGGCAAGCAGTGGATAGCGAAGCTGCAGGAGACCGAGAGGGAGAGGACCGGCATATCATCGCTGAAAGTAGGCTACAACAAGGTATTCGGGTACTATATAGAGATCTCCAGCGCGAAGGCGCACGCCCCAGTCCCCAAAGACTACATCCGCAAGCAAACACTCTCCACGGGCGAGCGCTACATCACGCCAGAGCTGAAGGAGATGGAAGAGGAGGTTCTTGGCGCGGAGGAAAAACTGTGCGTTATTGAGCACGATATCTTCATCGCCTTGCGCAAAGAGATATCGACGCACTGCGAGCGCATCCAGAAAGCAGCCGCGGCCATCAGCACGCTCGACGTTTTCGTCTCACTCTCCCGCATAGCCGCCGAAAACTCCTACTGCCGCCCGAAGCTCGACGAGAGCGCCGACATAATCATCAAGGAGGGCCGCCACCCCGTAGTGGAAAAACTGTGCGAGGGCGAGCAGTTCGTCCCCAACGATACGGAACTAATCTCAAACGAATCTCAAATCGCGCTTATCACCGGCCCCAACATGGCTGGTAAATCAACATATCTGAGGCAGACGGCATTAATCGCGATCATGGCGCAAATGGGCTCGTTCGTACCGGCCGCATCCGCGCAGATCGGCGTAGTAGACAAGTTTTTCACCCGCGTGGGCGCGTCCGACAGGCTCGCCCGCGGGCAGAGTACGTTTCTGGTCGAGATGATAGAGGTCGCCAACATCCTCAACAACGCGACGGATAAATCCTTCGTGCTGCTCGACGAGGTAGGCCGCGGCACATCGACCTTCGACGGAATATCAATAGCCTGGGCCGTAGCCGAGTTCCTGCACGAAACAAAGGGCCGCGCCGCGCGCACCCTGTTCGCGACCCACTACCACGAGCTTACCGAGATGCCGCTCATCTACACGCGCATAAGGAACCTGCACGTAAAAGTGAAGGAGTGGAACGACAAGATCATCTTCCTGCGCAAGATAGACACCGGCTCCTGCGACCACTCCTACGGCATCCAGGTAGCCCGCCTCGCCGGCGTCCCGGCGAGCGTCATAGTACGCGCCAAGGAGATACTGAACAATCTGGAGAACATGGAGCTCACGCCCGACCACAAGCCGGTCCTCGCCCAAAAGAAAGACGGCGGCTTCGCCGCGCCCTCGTCGCCGGCAGACCGCCACGAAGGCGTGCAGCTTAACGCGATAGACGAGTACGCGCAGTCGATAATCACCACCCTAAAAACGCTAGACGTCAACACCCTGACCCCCATAGACGCGCTTAACGTACTCTACGAGCTGCGGAAGAAGGCGATGGGCTAACGAGGGTTTTCCAAACCGTTTTCAATTAATCGTTAAAAATCAGTTCAAGGCCATACTTCTTATACATGGGGAATTTCGTGTCGCTGCTAACGAGTAAAATTTTTTCGGTGATCGCCTGCGCGATTATCATCCGGTCGCTGGGATCCTTGTGGTCGTTATATTGGCATCAATCAGATAACGCATTATTTCAGCACCGCTTTAAGGTCATGGATCTCTATGACACCATCCGGATGCGCCCTCATCCATTCACCTACCTTAGACAACCTTTTAGGTTCCCCCGGCTTCTTTTCCGGCTTCCCGGCCGCTTTTTGGGCGGATGTCGCTTTTTTAGCCATAATCCACTCCTTTCGTCTGCAATGGTAAAGAGTCCAAATTCTTCACTAAAAATAACAAATCCACCAAAAAAAGTCAATACCGAAGTTCATTTTTACAAAAACTGGGATTTTCCTGTTTTTTAGCCGAAAATGTTCCAAATTACTCCACAATCTACCCAAAAACCGCAGGCAAGAAAAAACTTGTTTGTTGACAGGGAATGTATTATATTATCGTAAATCAGTCCCCAAACCAGGGGACTGTGGCAGCACGGCCGCACAACCTCCAGGACTATAGGGTGTGCAACTCCGGTCATTAACCTGATAGGTTGATGACGAATCTCTCGGTTTAAACGGGTCCCGCGACCCGGCCATCAAGGCGAATTTGTGTTGATGGCGAATCTCATGGTTTACCTTTCTCGCTTTCCGGGGATACTTCCCCGGCACTAATCTATTTTTTTCACGCCCCAACAAGGGGCGCAAGGAGCTATTTATGAATATTGATGCGGAATACGCAGATTTAGAAGTGGTTAACTGCCGATTTAACAATGAGTTGCAGAGGCAGATCGATGGTGTGCTGCAGCCGGGGCACGTGTACCAGCTTGGCCGCCCGGGCAGGGTATTGCGAACTGCCGGGGTAAGAGACTTGCCTATGGAGTTGAGCGCCAGAAGGCTTGCTTACAAGGCAAGTGCCAATTATCACCATCCATTCGACATCGCTTGTCTTAAGAATTTGCCTCTGGCGATAAATCATCCTGTTGCCGTATTTGATAACATAACGGGAGATGTAAGTAAGATAATCCTTACAGAGCTAAAGGATGCCAAGGGGAACAATTTTGTGGTAGCTGTAAGAGTTCACGTATACGCCGGCAGCAGAGAGATTTTGGTAGAGGTAAACGAAACAAAAACGATTTATCCCAAAGACAGGGTTTTGGGAATTATCGAATGGATTAACAGTAAAAGAAACGCTCTTATATGGGTAGACAAAGAAAAAGCCCTGAACTTCATTTCAACCCAGCCGTCCAATTCGGCTGCAGGCGGAAACTCTATTCAGGGCGTAGATCCCAAGCTTATCAGCTTGGCAATACAGAAGATACAGCACTTCCAAAATCCGGCGTAACTATACAAGTACCGGACATATCAGCCAACCCCGGACACCCCGGGGACGTGGTCAGCAGCCCGACGCTAATATTAATATAAGCAATCCCCCCAAAAAAGTCAATACCGAACCGCGTTTTTTACAAAAAAAGCGAAAAATTGCAATCCTACCAAAAAGGTAAACACCAACCCCCGCCCGCCATATCATAAAAAACTTGCTTTTTTGATGTGCCATATATTATATTAGAGGTGAATAGAAGAATAGCCCCCGAGCGGGTTCGCGAGGGGGGTGGTAACATTGCAGGGCGCACAGGGAACAATTATATCTCGGATGCGTAGTGATCGCTTGGGAGTTGAGGACTATGGCAGGGCTGGCAGTGGTCGACAACGGTGCTAAATACATACACAACGCGTATGGAAACATACAGCGGCAAGTTGCTTTGCTACCCCCCCCCCCCCCCCCCCCCCCCCCCCCCACACACACACCATTTATATATACACATATAATTTATCATAACAGACAATACCATGAACACAGATATTCTACTGTCAAAAAATCAAATATTTTTTTCATTTTATCCCATCCCCAAAAGAAAGGAAAGTCCTATGGGCTTCCGTAATTTGCCGTTTTTACGGCCGTTTTTCAAGTTTTTCTCTGTTTTCGCCCTCTCCGCGGCGGTGCTGTCGTCTGCCGGGTGCGCCGCCAAGAACCAGGCCGCCGGCAATCCCGACGGGCTGACTATGGACGAGGCGCTGATGGGCGCCGCCGCCAACATGATGGCCGAGCTCGCCGCCGGGACCAAGGTGGCCATCCTCAGCTACGCCTCGTCGTCGGAGTGCCTCTCGGAGTACGTCGTAAGGGAACTCGAGGCCAACATCGTGGAGACCGGGAAAGTGACCGTCGTCGACCGCAAGGAGCTCGACCTCATCCGCAGCGAGATGGACTTCCAATACTCAAGCGAGGTCAGAAACGAGTCGGCCCAGGACCTGGGCCGCAAGCTCGGCGCGCAGGTCATCATCAGCGGCACCCACACCGAGCTCGCCGGGACCCACCGCGTCCTCGTGAGGGCGCTCGTCGTTGAGTCGGCGGTGGTGACGGCTCAGTACCGCAATACCGTCGTCTCCGACAGGGTCATCACGGCGCTGATGAACAATTGCGGCAAAACGCCGGCCTCCCCGGCCGCCCCGGCAGTAGCGGCGGGCAACAGCCAGCCCGAACCGGCGGCGGAACCGGTGCAGGTTGCGGCGGCGCAGCCGGCGGCCACGGCAAAACCGGCTTTGCCGTCCCCGGACGGGCCTTTTAATATTGGAGATATGGGGCCCGCCGGCGGTATTATCTTTTTCGACAAGGGCAGCTTCTCAGACGGCTGGCGGTACCAGGAAGCCGCTCCCGCCGACCTTGACCGCCAGTATCCGGTATCGACGGAACGTTTTGACGCAAAAGACTGTTTCGAGCGCGGACTGGGATGGGGCAAGAAAAATACGGCGGAAGTTATGAAAATAGCGATGACTAAGGGCGGCGGTTTCGGCTGGGCGGCCCACGCTACCGTCAACTACTCCGTGAATGGCTTTAAAGACTGGTTCATTCCATCAAGGGACGAACTGAACTTTATGTACGGCAATCTGCATTTGAATGGAAAGGGGAATTTCAGGAACGATACATATTGGTCATCGACGGCTTTTCATTTACATGGATGGGGTCATAGATTTATGCCTCAAAACTTTGCTAATGGAAAGCAGCTTGACTATAACGAAGGCGATTTTCAAAATCTTCACCGCATCCGCCCCATACGGCAGTTCTAACGGCAGCGCGGATCTGTATTGACAAACGGTAAACAATAACGCGTCCGGGGACAAATACCCGCCCCGGACGCCAATAATACAGCGGGTAGCTTTTTTAATATCAACTTGCCGTAAAAAACGGCAGAAAGGCAGTACGGCATGAACAGATTTTTTAAGGCGGTAAGCGTTGTGGCGGTAGCGGTGTGTTTCGCTATTATCGGCTGTGGCGGCGGTGAGGGCGGCAGCGGCGGCGGCGCTAAGGGCGGCAAGCTGAGCGGTACCTATGTAAACGACCAATGGAAGGTCTCCTACGTATTTTCCGGGGACAAAATAACTGTCTCGATGGGCGGCAATGTGATGTTAGAGGGCACCTTCACTGCCAAAAACGGGGTGCTGACAGTAACAAGCAAGGATAAGACCGAATCGAGCGAATACACGGTTACGGGGAATGAACTGAGAATGAAGCAGAATGGTACGGAGACGGTCTTAATCAAGCAGTAAACGCTGTAAGGCGCGCCGCCCGCGGACAGGCACGGGCGGTACGCCATTCTCTAACAGGGCGGATATAGATTAAAATGGATTGGGAAGATTACACGGAAATCGCGGAAAAGTTAGACGAGCTCTGCCCTAACGAACCGATTGACGCTATCTCATTATCAAATGATAAATTGAAGAAGATGATAGTCTCCCTGCCGGGTTTTACGGGGGATAAAAACGCGCCGGATGCAGACTTGGATATGAAGTTCATCCGCGGCGAATGGGTTTCCGTAAGGATGCCGGAGACGTTTTGTGTCGACGATTCGGCGTATGTTTAATTGGGTATTCGATAATTAATATTAATATTTAACGGCGGGAAAGGCCGCAAAAGGAGAAAAAAATGTTACAGGTAATAATGCTGGCGATAGCCGCCGCAGCAATATTTGTTATATTCATGCTGAACGACGTACAGAGGAAAAAATCGTACACCGGCTACTACGCCGCAAAACGCCGTGAGTTCCCGTGGTTAGACAATTGGATCAAGGAAATAGCGGATCCGGCGAAAGAAAGGCTGAACGACGATAAAATCGGGAACATTGGCGCGGTAATAATCTACTACGCGGTAATCGCGGTCGCCCTGAAGCTGTTCCCGGTATGGGGCTTTTACGGTGAATCGGTAACTCTTCAGATTATCTTTACGGCGCTTGGCATTCCGATAGCCTTTGGGTTCGCGAGGATGGGTATCAAAAATCCCGGCGCTTATGAACACCCAAGCGAAAAAGGGCTAACGCTTGAGTGCCCGGCCTGCGGCTGCCCCCACTCATGGGTAATAACCCACAAGGAAGACATTGTAGAAGACTCAAGCACGACAACAACAACAACTACAACTACAAGGGAAACCACCGGAGGCGGCCTTGTTGGCGCGTCACAAAGCATTCTGAATGACGGCACTACAACGAGGGTAGATTCAACCACTGTTTACTCAGGCAGAGAGATTAAAGACTTTAAGTGCCTTAACTGCGGGCATACGGAAAAACATGAATACATAGAAGCCTGGACCTACGAGCCGGAAGGCGGCGTGGAAGAGTGCGATCCGCTTATTTTCGCGTGGGGCGGTGATTGGGTAGCGCGAAAATTTGCCGACAATCAAGCCGGGAAAGAACAAAAGCAGTACGACCAAATAACGCAGGCGGCAAATAAGGGTTCGGGAATAACAGATGAATTGCTCAAACTGGCGGAGTCCGGCAACAAACACGCGAAGTTCGATGTCGGCCTTGCGTACCTGCTGGGGCAGGGCGTTGAGAAAAACGAAAAGAAAGCCAAAGTGTGGCTTCCCAAAGAATACGTATCGAAAGACGGTTCAATCAAGTATGGCGATCTCGCCTCTGAACTTAACTGCAGAGGCAATTTCAGTTCCGCCGTCCTGTTATATGAAATGACGGCTAAGACGTACGAAACGGATGTTAAGGGGTACAAAAGGGAGCTTAAGAGTAATGGCTATTCCACAGTTATTTCCGATGCCGCTCACGCCTACTGGTCTATCGGGCACATATACGACGGGAAGTTCGACCGCAAATATAAATACAAAGAAGAAAAACGCCGTATCTGCGACAAGAAAAAGTCCCGCTATTACTATAAAAAGGCGAAAGTTCTGGAAAGAATGATGGCGCCGGGAAACTGGTTCCTCGCGGTTCTTTTCGGCCTTGTCGGCGGCGTTGGCATTTTACTGACAACGGTTGCGTTCATACCGCCGGGCTTTAATAATATTTTTACAATGTTAGTGACGGTTATACTTGGTTTCTTTTTAACTTTTAAGGCGTGGAGAGGCAAAAGACATATCTTGTTCGCCATAATGATCGCTATAGGCGTCCCCGCTTACCGGAGTATGTTAAGCGGAAGCGATTTAGTGCGGAACAACCTGAATCAGATAATATCTCCGGCAATATCGCCGTTTAGTGAACTTATTAAGGATGTTAAGGACGCTATGAAAGATGTTACGAAATAAAGTTTGCCGGCAATAACGAAAAAACGGGCAGTATAACAATTATATTTTAACGGCGGGACAGACCGCAAAAGGGGAGTTTTATGTATTCGGAAATGTTTGCCTATGCAATAACATTCATCACGTTTGCCACCGCGTTTTATTTCTATTTCAGGAATAGGGGGGAGGCAAGACGGGATTACAACGCTTATTATAATGAAAAGCGAAAGCAGTTCCCGTGGTTAGACGGCATGATTAATCAAAGGGGCAAAAACATTGCGAATATAAGAGCGTTTGAGGGAGCAAACGCGCTGAGAACCGCTCTTATGTTTCTGGCAATAGCGCTTATTCTGGGGTGGGTGCTTGTTGGCGCTATACAATTTCTTGCTTATTTGTATACAATATTCTTCTTTGATCCATTCTACAAATTTTCAAGGCCGGTGGCGGTCATATTATGGATTTCGGGGTTGATAATAGGTTATATAGTTGCTTTCTTCATAGTAAAGGGTCGCTACTACAGTACGCCGCCTAAGGTAATAGAATGTCCTGAATGTGGCTGCCCCCATTCATGGGATTTGATCAATAAAAAAAACCACGTAGAAAAAGAGTACATAGAAGAGATAACAACAACAACGACAACGACAAGAAGCGGCGGCAACGCAAATGATTACGGCGGCGGCTTTATCGGCGCTTTGTTTGCCGGAGGAGGCGGTTCATCTACATCAAGGAGTAGGGAGAGAAGACAGGTCTACGAAGGAACTGAGATAACCGAATATATATGTAATAACTGCGGACACACAGCAACCGAAACGAAAGCCGAAACATGGTATTGCAACAGGCCGACTGAGGAAATAGCTTATAAAAATATTGGATTTACATGGACTGGCGGCGGTGAGGGCATACTTTATAAGGGGATAAGGTTAGTAATCATTATAATTCTTGGCATGATGACAATCGTTTTTTTCAACACGGCGCTATCGCAGGCAGGCAACATTATTTCATCTTCGAAAGTCACTAATGGAACGCTGGATTACGGCTTCGTTACTTACGAAGGCGAGATAGTGGGCGGCAAAGCAAACGGCCGGGGCAAATTTACGTACAAAGACGGCCGGATTTGTGAAGGATATTTTATAAACGATGAGTTTGTAGGGTTGCCCCTGCTTCAGGATGCCCCTCTTTACGACGCGCATACTAAAAAAGCCGGAGTAATCAGAACAATGAACAAAGGCGAATTTGTAATTATTTTGAAAGACAAGGAGCCTAAGAACAATCGTTTGCCTGTCAGGCACATGCGGGCAGATTTGCGCGAGCAAAAATTAAAGATGATGGGCTGGGTTGATTCAGAGTACGTTGACCGCTCAATCGGGCCTAACGCGGGTTTTAGGGAAAGTACGTTTTGGGACAATTAGGAAAGCCGGAATTGGGACTGCCGCGGGTCATTTGGCAAATGATCTGCGGTGTATGTTTAACAGTGTGTTCAATTAATTAATGCTTAACGGCGGGAAAGGCCGCGGGAGAAGGGAATTATGGCGGATTTATACGAAACAAACGATGGAAGAGTTTTTGATTCAGAGTTGGATGCACAGGGACATGCAAATAAACTCGCTGCAGGAGAGGCTGCACGTCAGGCACGTGCAGAGCGGGCTTGGAAAGAAGAAGTAGCAAAAACATTAAGTGCAATGTCTGCTATCGAAAGCGGAGATGCAAATGTTGAAGCGGGAAATTATGATGAAGCAATAAGGGAGTATTCAAAGGGTATTAGTGCCTGTAATTCAAATGACACTCACGATTGTATACAGAGGTTATACCCTTTTTATAATCAACGTGGTTTAGCATATCAGGGAAAAGGTGATCATGAAAGCGCAATTTCAGATTTTACTTCAGCAATTGTAAATATGCGTTATTCGCATATGGATGAGGATCATTATTTCGATAATTTTAAAGTTGCAGGAAGGCTCGTAAACCGCGCAAATTCGTATAAAGCAATCGGAGAAAATGACAAAGCAATCTTAGATTGTCAAAAAGCAATCAGGATTGGTGATACAGAAAAGGTTGGTATGGCAAGGGAAATTTTAGCAAGCATGGGAGTATCCTATACACCGCCACCTTCTTCAGACTCAAACAGTAATTCAGATACCGCCACAAGAAACGGTTTCGTATCGTTTATTTTCGGCCTCATCTGCGGCGGCGGCGCGGTGTTAGGCGCGGTCTGGTACCTGCTTCTTAGTAATGGCGGCAAATATCACGGCGGATTATTGAGCCTTTTAGGACTGGCGATAGCTTTTTTCGTTGTCGCTATTGTTGCGGGTGTGGCGTGGTCGTACAAAAAAAATATCCTTTTCGCGTGCCTGTTCCTCCTCTGCGTCCCCGGATGGCTCTCTTTGGCCGGCATGGTTCCCAACAGCCTGAAGGCTATATATATTGCGGGGGTAGAAGCGGAGCGGGAAGCGGACAGAAAGGCCATGAAAGACGTAACGGTAGCTGTAGGCAGAGAAGCAAAACTTTATGTCTCTGAGGACACGAAATCCAAAGTTGAAAGGGTGATTAAAAAAGGTGACTCCGTTAAAATTTACGGGGTCAATCACGAGAATGGCTGGACGCGCGTTTTACATAATAATTATTACGGATATGTCAGGACGGAGTTTTTAAGCTTACCGGCGGAAGCCAAGTAAAGAACGTAACTGAAAAGATAATTTTAATGCGGGAGAGCCGCAAAAGGAGGTTTTTATGAAGGTTAAATCAGTAATGGTGTATTTGCTTATCGCGCTTGTTTTGCCTCTCGCGGCCGTGGCGCAGTATTCGGAGGATGCCGCTGCCGAGCCGGGGACTGAAGCGGCGGTTGCCGCGCCAAAAGACGCGGGAGGCGAGGCGAAGTCTGCGGCTGCGCCTAAGGCCGCTAAGCCCAAGGCTGCCGCGGTGCAGGGGAAAGATATAATGCCGGGCGCGCCGGGCTGGCTTAAGGGCGTGCTTAACGCGGTCGTTAAGATTTTCTCGTACGTTGGGAACATCTTCGGCGATGCTGCCGGCATCCGTATCGGCGGGGCGACCGTTACGGCGGTAGTAGCGCTGGTCGTTGCACAGGCTATAAAGGACCGCGTGCCGGACTGGGTAAAATACCTTCTTTACGGTACCGGCGGCACGATGTTCGCCAGCGGCGGGGTAGACATAGCGCAGCTCGTACAGCAGTTTTTGAAGTGAAGCGGGCGTTAATTGCGCCTTTAGCGTTCGGCGGCGGAATCTGTAAAGTTAATAATTTTAGCAACGGAGATTTCAGGTGAGCGATGAAAATAGCATTGTAATGACCGTACACGGCCGCGGCGGGGCGGTAGACCGCTTCACTGTAAAGCTGATGCCCAGGTCGGACGCCGGCGGTTACTGCGACGCCGTAAACGGCATCAGGTTAGACGGTGACTCGTGGGTCTTCGCCCGGCGCGTATCCGAAGATACGCAATACGCGCTGGCGGATATTGTCCCGCTCAGGTTTGAGAGCATCGCGGACTTGGACGACAGGTCGATCAGGAAGGTGCTGAAGGAGACGGACTCGCAGGATTTGTCGGTTGCCCTCCGCGGCGCCGCCCCTCATGTGTACGACAGGATAATGGCCGTTATGAGCGGCGAGGCTGCCGCTATGATTAAGGAGGATATGGAGTACATGGGCGCGCGGCGGAAGTCTGACGTTGCGGCGGCGCGGGAGAAGATACTGGGCGTTGTCCGGTCGCTGTCTGAAGACTGCGAACTGCTGCGCTCGGATGAGAGTGTGTAAATTTGGGGTAAATGATAAATTGGCTCTACTCCCATTCTATTTGGTAAATGATAATTTAGCGTAGCTAAAATCAAGATCAAAAGACTACGGGAAAATGTTTTGTCGCCTCATTGAGCCGACGCCATCCCATGATACTGGGGAAAAGAGGCGGCTTGCGGCGCGGGCGGGAGCATGCAATCACTTGCATTAAAAGCTCGGCCGCTGAATCATTCGCTCACGGTTGCAGAACCCGGTTCGTAGAGTGAAGTTTGGAACACCCCGTACGCGGCACGGCCCCCGCCCAAGCATCGCGTTGGATGGGCGGTTTTAATCTTTTGACTTGCCCGCGTACCGTAGAAGCCAACCGTCTTTCATGCCGGGCGGCGAGTTCTCTTATTGGGGCTAATGATTCGGCGGCCGAGATGTGAATACATGGATTGCATGCTCCCGCCGGCACAGCAAGTCGCCTCTTTTCCCCCGTACCATGGGATGGCGATGGCTCAAGGCACCGACAAAACATTTTCCCATAGTCTTTTTAAAACGTCAAAATCAACGTCAAAGTCAAAGTCAAAAGCTAAATTCCAATTTACCGACCGCTATTAACCGTATTTTCCACTAAATCGGGTGTTGAGCCGATAAATTCCGTGGTACCTGCCGTTTCGGATTTTTGGTATTGCCGGACGCTGACGCTATGCGTCAAACAGTGCCGCAAAGCGTTTTTTGATTATCGCGGTAATATTGTCGTAGACCTCTGACCGGGTGAGGCTGTTTCGGTTCAGTTCATCGCGCAGTTTTTTTGCGGACGGCGCTATATTTTGATAATTGCGTTTCATTTCGCGCGTCACGTGCTGTCTTTTTTGATGTCAGGCCTCTCAAAGCGCAGGCCCAGCATCCACGCGACGCGCAGCGCCTTGTCTAACTGTACGGCCGGCTTGCCGTTTTCCAGGGCGCTGATCAGCCGCTGGCTGGTATTTGCCACGGCTGCCAGCTGCGTCTGCGTCATGTTTTGCCGCTTGCGGCATTCGCGGACCGCCGCGCCGAACGAGGCGGCGTCTTTTATTTGCATATCCCCTCCATTATTACATATCTGTAATATTACCATATTTTCATCAAAAAGTCAAGCGTTTTATTACATATCTGTAATAAAATAGCTCAAAAACCATAAAAACCAGTAAAATATATCAGATCTGTAATAATATTTAACTGTGGAATCTATAATAGGTGAATCTATATGATTCGGATTTTTGGTATTACAGGGCGGTGTAAATTATATTAGGTACATCGGGGCATGGCCGCGGGAAAGGTGGGGTTGATGGCTGATGAGATGGGGGGGACGGGCGGTACGCTGGACATCGGGCCGCTCCGGGCCGCCTTTTTGGTAGGTTATGCAGAAAAAAACGTTTCCGTTTCAAAAAAGACTTGACGGCAGCGCATAGCCGTAATTTATATTTTGGGGGTGTATTTTTTCCCTTGGAGTGTTCTCTGCCCGGCATCTGTGGGTGCGTATATCTATAAATTCCATTGAGGTTTTGTTTGCATTTTGGGGTGTTTGGCAGATGTATGCTATCGGGTACCGGCGGTTCCGCGCCGCAGAGGCGGCCACGCCAACGGCCGCCACCCCCGCTTGCGAGCGGGCTGCCGGTATCTATATAATGAGGTGGTTCAATATTTTTGACAGATATTTTGATGCATTTAAGGTGCATCCCGCTTTCTAATGCGGCAGACGCCAAAGCCGGGCCGGCCATAGATGAAATCCTGCAAAAGGCGCTGATTGGGGGGGTATGACGAGGTCATCGAACTGGCAGGCAAATTAAGCGCCGGCCTGTAAAGCACGCTCGCAACGCCCGCCGCCGCGAGCGTACGCCTGCGCAGGCACACCCCCGCGGCGGCGGGCGTTGCGCTCAGACAAAAAAAATTGCAAAATATTTTGACTTTAATATTTTTTTTTAATTTTCCACATCAACCGTGAAATTAATTATATTTATGCGTTGAATTGTGCGTTCGGCTCCCCAAAAAATAAGAACGGAGACACCGGTCAGGGTGAAGGGCAGTCAGGTAGCAATACAGAACGTAGAGAAGCGCTTCGGCGACTTCCAGGCACTAAAAAACGTGTCCCTTGACATCAAAAAGGGCGAATTCTACTCCCTGCTCGGCCCGTCGGGCTGCGGTAAGACCACCCTTTTGCGCATCATAGCCGGCTTCGAGGATCCCACAGCCGGGGCGGTGCTGCTCGACGGGCGCGACGTGGTTCCCATCGCGGCCAACAAGCGGCCGGTCAACACCGTTTTCCAGACCTACGCGCTCTTCCCGCACCTCACGGTCTTCGAGAACGTCGCCTTCCCGCTGCGCCTGCGGAAACTGCCGGGCGCCGAGGTCAGTGCCAAAGTCGAGCAGTTCCTCGAACTTGTCAAGCTGCCCAAGGAGGGCAAAAAGCTCCCGGCCCAGCTCTCCGGCGGGCAGAAGCAGCGCGTGGCGATCGCGCGGGCGCTCATAAACGAGCCGAGCGTCCTCCTCCTCGACGAGCCTTTGTCGGCCCTCGACGCCAAGCTGCGCCAGCACATGCTGATTGAGCTCGACCTCATCCACGACCACATCGGCATTACATTTATATATGTAACCCACGACCAGCAGGAGGCCCTAAGCGTCTCCGACCGGGTGGCGGTCATGAACGAGGGCGAGGTGGTGCAGGTCGGGACGCCGTTCGAGATATACGAAAGCCCGGCGCACCCCTTCGTCGCCCACTTCATCGGCGAGACGAACTACCTGTCCGGGACGGTGACGGAGGTCTTCCGCGACAAGCACGTAAGGGTTGACTTCCCAGACATCGGGACGCTCATCGTGTACGAAGACAAGCCGCTAAAGGCGGGGGACAAGGTCAAGGTAACTGTCCGCCCGGAGAAGATCCGCATATCGCTCGACAAGCCGGCGTCGCTCGCCGAGAACATGAACCTGCTGCAGGGCAGGGTAGACGAGCTTATCTACTCCGGCTTCCAGAGCAAGTTTTTCGTGCGCGTAAACGAGAAGGCGCAGTTCAGGGTTTTCCGGCAGCACGTAAAGTTCTACATGGACGAGAAAGCTATCAGCTGGAAAGACGAGGTGTATATCTGGTGGAATGATAACGACGGATACGTCGTTGAGGTGGGGGAGTAAGTGAGAAAGAATTACGGCCCGCTCTATGCCGCGCCGATGGCCGCGTGGATGATCCTTTTCTTCGTCATACCGACCGCCATTATTTTCAGCTACAGCTTTATGACCAAGGATATGCACGGCGGGGTCATTTATGAGTTTACGCTCTCGGCGTACCGCGCCCTCAACAACCCCACCTTCTTCAAGGTCGCTTTCAACACGATCTGGGTGGCGTTCGCGGCTACTATTCTGATGGTGGCGCTTGCCATGCCCGCTTCGTATTATATGGCGCGGAGCAAGCATAAAAATTTCTTTCTGCTCTTGATCATCATCCCCTTCCTTACGAATTCCATGATCAAGATCTTCGCGTGGATGGGCGTTTTCTGGATCGACAGCGGGCTTCTCAACAGTTTTTTATTGTGGGCTGGTGTCATAGACCATCCCATCCGGTTTCTCTACAATACCAACGCGGTGATAGTGGTTACCGCCTACACGTACCTGCCGTTCGCGATACTGCCGCTTTATACAACGATAGACAAGTTCGATTTCTCGCTTCTTGAGGCGGCGCGCGACCTGGGGGCGTCTAAGCTTACCGCGACTTTGCGGATTCTCTTGCCCAATATTCGCGGGGGGATAACGACCGCGGTGCTGTTTACGTTCACTTCGGCGTTTGGGAACCTGGCCATCCCAAGCCTCATAGGCGGCAACGACTCGTACATGCTCAGCAATTTTATCCGCCATGAGTTCAACATCGCCAGAAACTGGCCGCTGGTCTCGTCTATGTCTGTGATACTAACTATAATGACCACGATCGCGGTGCTCATTTTTATGCGGCTCAACCGTTCGCCGGTTGAGGTGGCCCGCGAGAACCGCGAGGCGGTCAACAAGCCGGCCGGTTCCACGGCGCGGGCGGCGGGTACTGGGGGGGCGGTATGACCGGCGCCGTTCAGAGTGTTCTGGGGAAGATTAAAGGCATTATGAATACCGGCAACAAGCCCACCGGTAAATTCTCGCTTAGCGTGTTTCTCGTCGTCCTCGTGTTCCTGTACCTGCCGCTTGCGATTCTTATCCTCAACTCGTTCAACGCGAGCAAGTCGATGAGCTGGGAAGGTTTCTCGCTGCGCTGGTACAACGAGCTGTTTTTTTCCCCCTCATGGGTCTCGCTGTGGAAGACGTTCGGGAACAGCGCGGTTGCGGCGCTTACGTCGGCCACGGCTGCTACCGTTGTGGGCACACTCGGCGCCATCGGCCTCTACTGGTACAGGTTCCGCGCCAAGAAAGCGATTCAGATCGCGGCGTTTATGCCCATGCTTATACCGGAGATTATCATTGGAGTGTCGCTCGCCATGCTCTTCGCCAGCACGAAGCTGCCGATGAGCCTGTTTACTGTCATCCTCGCGCACACGACTTTCAACATCCCGTTTGTGCTGCTTGTGGTGATGGCGCGGCTCGAGTCTTTCGATTTTATGATAATAGAGGCGGCGTACGACCTCGGCGCTACCGAGTATCAGGCGCTGTCGAAGGTGATACTGCCCGCGGTGTTCCCCGGCATCATCGCCGCTTTTCTGATAGCGGTAACGCTGTCGCTCGACGATTTCGTGGTGGCGTTCTTTGTTGCGGGGCCGGGCGGGTCTACGCTGCCGGTGTATCTGGAATCGCGGCTGAAGCTCGGCATACCGCCGGTTATCAACGCGCTCTCGGTCGTCATCATTGCCGGTACGGTCGTGCTGGCGTTCCTGTCGCGCAATATCGTAAAGTATATGTTTCACAGTAATAAATAACCATTCACCGTAAGGGGAGAATTATGAAAAAGTTTTGCAGTATCGCCGCGCTGGTTCTTGCCGTCTCGTTAACGCTGGCAGCCGTTTCCGGGTGCGGCCCGCAGAAACCCAAGCTCTACGTCTACAACTGGATACAGTACATACCCGACGATGTGATAATGGAGTTCGAGAAGCGCTTCGACGTTAAGGTCATCTACGACATGTTCTCCACGAACGAGGAGATGTACACGAAGCTGCGGGTCGGCGGCGGCAGGTACGACATCGTGGTCCCCTCGGGCGACCACGTCTCTATCATGATCAGCCAGGGAATGCTGCAGCCAGTAAACAAGGACCTCGTCCCCAACCTGAAGCACCTCGACCCCGTGCTGACCTCGCGCGTTGAGTACGATCCCGGCATGAAGTACAGCGTGCCCTACGCTGCCGGCATGTCCGGCATCTCGGTGAACACGGAGCACGTGACGGGAGACATTGACAATAGCTGGAGGATATTCGAAACCCCCGAGTTCAAGGGCCGCATGACGCTTTTGGACGATATGCGCGAAGTGCTGGGCGCCGCGCTGCGGACGCTTGGCTACTCCGTCAACAGCAAGAGCCAGGCAGAGCTCGATCAGGCAAAAGAGCTGGTGCTTAAGTGGAAAGAGGGCATTGTCAAGTTCGACTCCGAGGCGTTCGGCAAAAGCTTCGCCGCCGGTGAATTCTGGGTGGTGCAGGGCTACGCCGAAAACGTATTTCTGGAGCTCGACGACGGCGCCAAGGAGCACGCAAAGTTCTTCATTCCCAAAGAGGGCGGCCCCATGTACATGGACAATATGGTAATCCTGAAAGACGCCCGCAACGTAGAGCTCGCCTACAAGTTCATGAACTTCATCCACGAGCCAGAGGTCTACGCAAAGATCATGGACTACCTGGGAACCCCGTCTATGAACATGGCGGCCAGAGAGCACATGGAGGTGACGCCGTACTACCAGATCGAGGACATGGCCAACTCGGAATTCAAGGAGGACCTGGGCGAGCATTTGGAGATGTACAACAAGATCTGGCAGGAGATCAGGGTAGGGAAGTGATTGCCCGGGGTTGTACGTTGATACGGTAATGATGTTGCGCGGGCGGCCGTTTACCGGCCGTCCGCTATGTTTGGATTGCGGATGGTTTTTCGCCACACGGGGCCGCTCATACATTGCATCGTCGCGGTAAATTGGGGTTTAGTTGAGTTTTGAGTGTTCGGTAGAAAAAGAATCCCCCCACCCCTGGCCCCAAATCCCCTTTTACCCGCCAACGGCCTCAAAGACTATCCCAGCGTCCCCGCCGGACACGCGCAGCGTCCCACCTTCAACCAGTTCCCCGGCGATTAACATCCGCGATATCGGCGTTTCGAGCTCTTTTTGGATTACGCGCTTCAGCGGGCGGGCGCCGTAGACCGGGTCGTAGCCTTTTTGGGCGATCAGGTCGAGGGCGCTGCCGTCTATTTTGATGTTGACGCGCATAGCGGAGAGGCGGTTGACTAATCCCTGTGTCTGGAGCGACGCTATCCGGCGGATCTGGTCTTTGCCGAGCGGGTCGAAGACTACTGTCTCGTCCACCCGGTTCAGGAATTCGGGGCGGAAGTGGCGTTTCAGTTCCGCCATGACAATGTTTTTGATGTCGCCGTTCCCGTTTTCACGCTCGTCAAGTATCAGCTGGGAGCCGATGTTCGATGTCATTATGATGATCGTGTTTTTGAAATCGACAACGCGCCCCTGCGAGTCGGTGATCCTGCCGTCGTCGAGTATCTGTAATAAGATATTGAAAACTTCGGGGTTCGCCTTTTCGATTTCATCGAACAGGACTACGGAGTAGGGGCGGCGCCTTACGGCCTCTGTCAGTTGCCCGCCCTCCTCGTACCCCACGTATCCCGGGGGCGCACCGGTGAGCCTTGATACGGCGAATTTTTCCATGTATTCAGACATGTCGATCCGCACCATCGCCCGCTCGTCGTCAAACAAATTAAACGCCAGCGACCGCGCCAATTCCGTCTTCCCCACGCCGGTCGGCCCTAAAAATATAAAACTGCCTATGGGGCGGCTGGGGTCTTTTAACCCCGCCCGCGCCCTCAATACCGCGTCCGCGACGGCGCCGGCGGCCTCATCCTGCCCCACCACCCGTTCGTGCAGGTGCTTTGCGAGCGACAACAGCTTCTCCTTTTCCCCCTCGACAAGCCTGGATACGGGGATGTGCGTCCAGCGGCTGATTATCTCGGCTATGTCTTCCTCGCCCACCTCCTCTTTCAGCAGGCGGTTGCCGTCGTTGGATACCTTTATCTGCTCTTCTAATTCTTCGCGCCGGCGTTCGAGTTCGGGGATGCGCCCGTGCTGCAGCTCGGCGGCGCGGCTGAGGTGGTACTCGCGCTCCGCCTGCTCGAGGTCGGTGCGCGCCTTGTCGATCTGCTCGCGGACAGCTTGCAGCTTGTCGGAGAGCGCCTTTTGGGCCTCCCATCTGCTTCTCAGGGACAACGCGTTTTCCTTGACGGACGCGAGTTCGCCCTGCAGTTTGACGATTTTTTCCTTCGCCCCCCTGTCCTTCTCCTTTTTGAGCCCCTCAATCTCTATCTCTAACTGCATTTGACGGCGCATGGCCTCGTCGAGCTCGGCGGGGCTTGAATCTCTCTCCGTGCGCAGTTTCGCCGCGGCTTCGTCTATCAGGTCGATGGCCTTGTCGGGCAGGAACCGCTGGGTTATGTAGCGGTCGGACAGCGTTGCCGCGGCGACAAGCGCGCTGTCTTTGATTTTTACGCCGTGGTGCAGCTCGTACCGCTCGCGCAGCCCGCGCAGTATCGATATGGTGTCTTCCACGCCGGGCTGGTCGATAAGTACGGTCTGGAAGCGCCGCTCCAGGGCCTTGTCTTTCTCTATATATTTGCGGTACTCGTCGAGCGTTGTGGCGCCTATCGCGTGCAGTTCCCCCCGCGCAAGCATGGGCTTAAGCATATTCCCGGCGTCCATCGCGCCCTCCGCCGACCCCGCGCCCACTACGGTGTGCAGCTCGTCTATAAACAGTATGATGTTGCCGCTGTCGGCGACCTCTTTCAGCACCGCCTTGAGCCGCTCCTCAAACTCCCCCCTGAACTTTGCGCCCGCGACCAGCGCGCCCATGTCTAACGATACTACCGATTTCGATTTCAGCCCCTCCGGCACGTCGCCCTTGATGATGCGCAGAGCAAGCCCCTCAGCGATAGCGGTCTTCCCCACGCCGGGGTCGCCTATCAGCACGGGGTTGTTTTTCGTACGCCGCGACAGTATCCTTATAATACGCCTGATCTCCTCGTCCCTGCCGATAACCGGGTCGAGCTTGCCCGCTTTGGCGGCCTCGGTGAGGTCGCGCGAGAAACGCACTAAGGCGGAGGGCTCCTGCCCGCTATCCGCGGCATTGTTTTTTTCTGTATTCATAACAAACTCCTTGCTGAGTGAACAAATATGCAGGCGCAACTCACGTGCCATCGCCCAAAACAGCCTGAAAACGTGGATTTTTGTACCATTTTGACAGATGGTTGTTTCATAATGACGATGTTTGCGGGTCAAAATGCAACAGTAGCGGTAAATGTAAATTTATTGTTATAATGGATGATAAAAACAAAACGATTTTGTAGGGGCGATCGTCCCCGATCGCCCGTGCCGGGATTGCGATATTGCGTTTGATTTGACGTATACCGCAATCCCGGCATCGCGGGCGCGGACACACAGGCCCGCCTCTACGTGGGATTGTTGGTGTATTTTGCGGGATATTGTAATTCATGCGTTGCGGGCGACCGGGGACGGTCGCCCCTACGGGTATTATCGGTGAAAATTGCCATTTGGCGCGTATTCCGCCTTTTTTGTCTGAACCTTGATTTACATGATTAAAGGATTTCCTTGATTAAAAATCAACATCAAAACCCGGATTATTGGTGATTTTGACGTTATCTTTTGACGTTTAATCATGTTAATCCTTTAATCAGGTAAATCATGGTTCAGACAATGGGATACCGGGATTGCGGTATACGTTGAATCAAACGCGATTTCGCAATTCCGGCACGGGCGATCAGGGACGATCGCCCCTACAAAATCGTCTGTTTTTATCATCCATTACACCGACAAATTTACATTTATCACCCGCCATAATATATATTAAAATATTCCTACAGCGCCCCCGGTGGATACAATCCGGCTCTCCGATATGTTTAAGGAGTGGCCCGGTCAAAAAAATCCGCCGTTCTCCCTTGACTTGGAGATTGCCGTATACAATATTAATATAAGTACCGCCCCGGAAATCCTGCACAGGTGCGATACGCTTGCGCAATACGAGACGTTCGTGGAACTCGAGCAAGGGTACGAAAATGAACTGGCGCAGGGGTACGAAAAGCCCCTGAGCAGGCAGGAAAAAGGCCATGTACGCAAGCAAGCCGTAAAGCTCGCGACCGCGCCGAATGCCTGAAACGGGGCATTTTGGTAGATTTTTTAAACATTCACGCTAAGGAGATTGTATATATGATGACCGGCCCGATAACCGTGGAAGATATGAAAGAATGCTGGCAGGAGGAGGCCAGGGAGGAGGCTTGGGAAGAGGCCTTGGCCAAAGGCCGGGAGGAGGGCATGGCCGAGGGTCGGGCCGAAGGCATGGAGAAAGGCAAGGCCGAGGGCATGGCCGAGATCCTCGCCATGATCGACCGGGGCGTACCGCCGGACGAAATCAGGAAAATGATCGCCAAAAACACCAACCACTAACACTTTACCATAGGGCGGCCACGCAGGGCCGCCCGTACGCTGTGCTGCCGTTTCGTAGGGCGCTGCGCGTAAAAATGGGGATGGGCGGACTCGACTTGCCCGGAAAAATTAAGGGCGTGGCCTGACAATTGTACCGCCAAAGATGCCGCACCCGAACCACATGACGACCGTACCCAAGGACCTTCCGCACCCCCAGGAACAGGCACTGCCGGTATCACGCAAAACAATACCGTAGGGGCAACCGCCACCGGTCGCCCGCGATGTATGGGGCTGCAATGTCCCGCCGGCAATAAAAATAATTTTTCATTTTGATTCTAACACCGCACCATATTATATTTATTGCCGACGCAGTAACTCTATCATTCACGATCTAAAAACGCCTCTAATCGTGAATTTCCGCTAAGTACATATTTTTACGGTTTTGCGGTGAGAACCGCATGTGAGTGCCAATATTCAAGATTGGATGCGAAAGTGCAAGAAAACAATGCCGCGTTCGCCGCGGAAACGGAGTATCAAAAACCGCGGTTCAATATGTCCCCGGACCAAGTCGCGGCGCGGAAAGTTAAAGCCGAACAGATCCGCAGCCTCACGGCCAGAATTTTATCGCTTAAAAGTTCCTTAAACCAAAAAAACGCCAAAGATACTGTTAGAGGATTCTTACCCATAATTAATGTCAACGATGGACGCACCGTCCGCTTGCCGGTTGAATCCGTCGGCAAAATTTTGCGAAATAACGAATTTGACGCTTCCCGAATTATTACATATATCCCACCGCTTTACGAGACATCAATACCGGGCTGGTCAGAACCTGAAATCCCGCAATCTGGGCGCAAATTACACCCAAATATATACAAATATCACCACTACGTAAACAAGTTTTCCGATGCTGCAAACGAGTACTATATCAGATTCACCGTTCCTGAAGAGAGGACCGGAAAGACCGGGACAAACGGGAAAAATTTTATCCATTCGGCCATAATCAGCAATATAGCCGTATACAAAAAAGGCGATGGCCCGCAACAAGCACGGGTTATATTACCCGGTGAAGCGAGCCAATCACCATTCGTGGACAAAAGACTGCGAGAGTTTTTCGAGTCCACATTAATAAGATAATATAATTCAAGCCGAAAGTCAATACCTAACGCAAAAAAAATCCGACGGGCATGGAACGGGGTCGGAACAGGGGGTAAAAACAGTTCCGGGTGCCCGTAACGTATGGATTGCGGCACGCCGCTGGGGATAACGCTGAAAATCGGGGGATAATTGAGACCCGTACCGCCACAGACGCCCCACCGCAACCCGGACGGCAAAGACGCCTGCCGCCTCGGGGCGAGGCTCGAGGATTTGGGCGGAAAGGGGTTCGCGTTTTACAAGATGGGGGTGGGCGGGATTGAGGTGATTGGGGAAATTAAGGGCGTGACGGCATAATAGCGCCGCCTCGCCCGATAAAGCGACGTGCGCCAAGGGGGGATGCCGGCCTGTGACAGCCGGTACCCGGAGAGCCTCTGCAACTGGTACAGATTGGTAGAGCTATAGGGGAAACGTAAAGTGCGATTTTTAGGGCGGTATACGCCCTCGTTTCTGACGCATAGCAGTCTACAACCTTACACGTAACCCTGTGAATTCCTCAAAAGTTTCTGCTAACTTATCAGCTTCTACATTATAGAATTCATTTACTATAACAGGGTCACAAACATCATTAATCATTGTACCAGGGTGGCGGGACACTTCCATACGGAGAAAAATGATATTGTAGAGAGCATTAGCGATTAGTTTTACAACCATGTTAGTCGCACCGGATTTGTTGTCCCCGATCTCCATCCAAATCTCTCCATCCTCCCCCAACATATTCGTTGCACCTGCAGCAGCCACAAATGCGTCTCCTCCCAATAGCTTTAGGATTTCACTTCTTCTTTCCATAATTCCTCCCTTTTGTGTTGGGGGTTATCCCCAACACATTCTAATTGATTGTTACTACTCACAAGCCACAATATTGTTTTTGACTGCCACTCGTTTAATCTTCGCTTATTCCACGCGGATCTGTTATAATATCAATCTCGGCCTCCGTGAGACCTTTTTGCATTTTTTCAATCGCCTCGTCAATTTCGGGTGGTACCCCATCGGGTACACACTCTCTAAAATGTTCAATTCTTTCCTTTCTAGCCTGAAACTCAACACGCATCTCATTTACAAGCCTGGCTTTGTCTTTCTGCAACCTAGTCATACTACCCTCCATTTTCGTTTTTCTATAATTGTGATTTAGGTTTCACTGAAAATAAATCAATGTCTACCTGATGACGATTCAGCATTTCCAAATATCGGTTTAATGTCATAGTACAGATTATTTCTGTATATCACTTTTGGTACCTTAAAAAATTGGCAGGTTGCATATATTGAATCTGGCCTATATGATCCAATACAATAAAACTGTCGCAGTCTATTACGTATATTGGCATCAAGAAACATACCTCGTTTCGCTGAAATGTTATATCTGTAATACTCTCAGTACCATTCTTCACATGACTATGTTTTTTCACGCGGTCTGTCACTCCGTACACAGCCTCAGACCATCCCTCTACTGGCTCAATCGTAACTATTTCTACTCTATCTGAATTAATAGACTCCGCTTCGCACAACCAAATATTACATTCGGTTTTTTCTGTAGCATTCCTGCGAATTTCTGCTTCATTCACCGTGGAAAAATAGTAATTACCAATAATGCACATTTTACACCCTCCTCTGCGGTTGCCCGCGATTGTTATTTGTTGTTTTTTGTTGTACTAACTACACCAACCACTACCGCTACCACCATTTCCACCTCCCTACCGTAGCCCAAAGGTTTAACATTCAGTTACCGCCGTGCGGCGACAATATTAAAAAACAAAATCAATCGTCCATAAGGCAACGCACAGAGTAACCGTACGTCTTGTAGCTGTCGTAGCTGTTGCTGTTCTCGGACACGTAGTCGTTACCGGTGTACATGTACCGGCTGTAGGCGTACGTCGCATTGTCCTCCGTGGCGCTCCACCAGCGGCCGTACGTGCCGACACTGCTAAAGCTGCTGGAGCCGCGGCTGCCGCCCGGCAGGGCCGAAAATCCGAATTCATCCGTGCCATTCCAGCTTGTACTTGATTTTAACGCCGTACCCGCTAGATTACCACCGGCGAACCGAACTAAAGTGTCCCACTCTGCCCTACTCAGTATATGCCACCCGTCAGGACACATACCTTTATGTGGGGACTGAACCTGACTCCCACAGGAGCTGGAATTACAAGTCGATGTAAGCCCCATAGCAGTAGACCAGTCATACAAACGGCCATATTTTACACAATTGGAGTCAGCATTATTATAGCACCAACTGGTACCTATAAAGTGGCCTGAAAAATTGAGGTTTTCTGCCATCCACGTCTGTGTGCCAATTTTCACCGTACTATAAATTTGACCGTCCCTTGTATCAGTAAAGGTACCGCGCGTAACCGTAAGGCTTTCAAAATTAGCGGTCAACACCGAATCTCGGTTCATTACAACTGTTATCATAGCATTAATATTTGCTGTCGCAGATGAACCCGTAGTCCAACCACTGAATCTATAGTCCGGCGCCGCCTCAGCCCTAACGCTAAGCGACGCGCCGACGGTATAGGTCGTAACTTCGGCGGACTCAACATTATTTATAAATATCTTGCCGCCATTAGGCGGTTCCCGATTGATTGTCAGCGTATGCGTACCCACATTTTCAAATTTAGCGGTTAACTCAACATTGGCACGCATGGTGATTGGAAGCGAGGTGTCAGCAGACGTTACCGCCCCCGTCCACCCTGTAAATTTATAACCCAACGCTGGCCGAGCGCGCACTGTAATTTGCGTCTCTGGCTCGTAACTCGTAATCCCCGATACGGCATCATTATTGACAAACACCGCACCGCCCTCCGAGGGATCACGGTTGATCGTAAGCGTGTACGTGCCCGGCGTAACCGTATACACTCTGAAATTAGCGGTAACCGTAGCGTTGGAGCTTAAGGTAACGGTAGTATTGGTGCTGTTCAGATTAGCAACAGTACCGCCGCCCGTGACTGTCCAATTAACAAACGTGTACCCACTTACCGCATCTGCAGTTATCGCAACGGGTGTTCCTGCGTCATGTTTCAATCCGCTCTCGGGGGAAGTGGTACCGCCGTTAGTTGGGGTACGGTTGACCGTAAGCGTGTATTGAACGGGCGGCGGAGTTGTCGTATCAGTACTGCTTTGCTGTTGCCTGAAGTTGGCGGTCAGCATTTGGTTACTGTTCATGCTAATGGTTACTTCCGTTCCGGCGGATGCGGACGCGCCGGACCACCCGGTGAACTCGTACCCATCCGCCGCTTGGGCAAGCACGCGGACCTGCGCACCGGTATTGTGGTGCGAGACGCCGGTTGATGCCGTGCCGTTGACGAACACCGTACCGCCTGTACTGGGGACCGCGTTTACAGTTAGTGTTTGTGAGGTGGCTGTAAACATTGCGACGAGCGTTTTCCCGGCGTCCATTGTAACAGTAGTGGTGGGTGAACCGGACGTAGACGCTCCCGACCATCCGGTGAATTGGTAGCCTGCCGCCGCTACTGCTGTTACGCTGACGTTTGTTCCTGTAGCGTAGCTCGTCGCACTGGGGTCGCGGGTAATAGTGCCGCTGTTAGTCGGGAACGCAGTGGTCGCGAGAGTGTGTGTAGTGGCACCGGCAGCGCTTCGCGGGCTGAACATCGCGACCATTGGTTTATTGCTGTCCATGGACAAAGTTACTGTCGCGCCCACAGACGTTTCCGCACCCGCCCAACCGGTAAACTCGTACCCGCTCGCCGCGGCGGCTGTCAGGGTGACTAATTCGTTGGCGGCATAGTTTTGCCCTTCCGGTGAGGTACGTGTTATTGTGATAGTACCGCCGTTAGCAGGCGCCGAGGCGGTCGAAAGGGCATACCCACCGCACGGTGTGCCCGGCTGGACAAAGGTAGTGTCAGCGCATCTTGTGGCGACGGTGTTGTCTTTGGGGTTGCACCCCTCGGTAAGCGGGTTGTATTCCCCGTTGGAGCACAGGGGGTACGCTTTGTCGGCAAAACAGAACTGCTTGCCGGGGTCGTACCGGTTCCCGCGGCTGCAGTAGTCGGGGACATCTG